>Ga0079306_1000595_pt1 | contig 31509 bp, 32 predicted proteins | sample Methanotroph_Enr_FD_79181 | JGI IMG/M metagenome (GOLD analysis project Ga0079306, IMG submission 79181) | Enriched soil microbial communities from Old Woman Creek wetland in Ohio, USA - Methanotroph_Enrichment_5 | ecosystem: Environmental > Terrestrial > Soil > Wetlands | place: USA: Ohio... | reverse complement strand
CGTAAAAGCCTTGAACGGAGGGATGTCGTAACGGATTTTAGATGAAAATATGCCACAAAACTGTGGGCAGGGAACTTTTTTCTTGAAAAATGACCCTCTAATGAGCGACACGCCCTTGTCGGGGTGATGTGCTATGCTATTTGTATCAGGAGAGGCTTTATGTTCACCAAACGCATTTCGAAATCGCAGTTCATGATGGGGCTGCAGTGCCTTAAAAGGCTCTGGCTTTATAATTACCGCCGGGACCTTATGCCGCCCGTCGGCCCGGAGCAGCGCCAGATCTTCGACCAGGGCCACGCTATCGGCGCCCTGGCGCGCGAATATTTTCCCGGCGGGGTTTTGGTGGACGCGGACTACAAACACCTGCCGCAGGCCGTAAAGCGCACCGCGGAACTGGTGGAGCAAGGCGCGAAGGTGATCCTGGAAGGCGCTTTCGTTTTCGCCAACGTGCTGGTGCGCTGCGATATCCTGAAGAAGAACGCCGACGGCTCCTGGGACCTGATAGAAGCCAAGGGCTCCACCGAGGTGAAGGACGAGCATCTTTCGGACGTGGCCATACAGCGCTACGTGCTGGAAGGCTGCGGGCTTAAGATCCGGAAAGCCCGGCTGATGCACGTAGACAACGGTTTTATCAAGGCCGGGGCGATAGACCCGAAGAAATTCTTCGCGGTGGAAGATATCACCAAAGAGACCGCGGCCGTCATGGCCGGCATAGGGCAGGAGCTCGAGCGGTTCATGGAGATGCTGGGTTCCAAAGAAGCGCCGGAGACGGGCATCGGCCAGCATTGTTCCAGCCCTTACGACTGCGAATTCCGCGGGCATTGCTGGAAGGGGATCCCCGAGCATTCTATCTACGATATCCCCCGCCTGAGCTGGGAGAAGAAGAATACACTTAAGGCCATGGGCATTTTGCTCTTCAGGAACGTGCCCGACAGTTTCGACCTGAGCGACGGGCAGAAGCTGGCGCTGCGGGTGGAGAAAAGCGGCGAGGTCCTGCTGGACAGGAAAAAGATAGCCAAATTCCTCAAGAAGATAAAATACCCGCTGTACCACATCGATTTCGAGACCGTGATGCCCGCTATTCCTATTTATGACGGGGCGCGGCCTTACCAGCAGCTGCCGTTCCAGGTTTCCCTGCACGTGCAGGCGGGGCCGGGCGCCGAGCCTGTGCATCTGGAATACCTGGGCGACGGGAAGAGCGACGCCAGGCCGGGGCTTATAGCGTTCATGCTGGAGCATATCGGCCCCTCGGGGACTTTGCTGGCCTATAACGCTTCTTTCGAGGCGAAGCGGATAGAAGAGCTGGCGCGGGATTTCCCGGAGCATGCCCTGGCTTTGACGGCTTTGATAGTCCGGTTCGAGGACCTGATGCAGCCTTTCCTGGAGCGGGCTTATGTGCACCCGGCCTGCCATGGCCGGTTCTCGCTGAAGAAAATTTTGCCGGCGCTTATCCCTGACATGACCTACGAGGGTCTGGCGGTGGCCAACGGCGGCGACGCCCAGCTGGCTTATTACAATATCCTTTCGGGGAAGCTCCCCCCGGACGAAGCGGAGCGGCTCCGGGCCGACCTCCTGGTCTACTGCGGCCAGGACACTTTGGCCATGGTGAAGATACTGGAACATTTAACGCAGATAGCGGCGTGAACACGTAAAAATGAGCCTCAAAGACCCTGCCCTGCTTGTAAGCTGGCTTTTTTTGGATATGAACTCCTACTTCGCTTCGGTGGAGCAGGAGATGGATCCCTCTTTGCGCGGCAAGCCGGTGGCCGTGGTCCCGATCAAGGCCGACAGCACCTGCTGCATAGCGGTCAGCTACGAGGGCAAGGCTTTCGGGGTCAAGACCGGGACCATGGTGGGCGAAGCGAAGAAGCTCTGCCCGCAGATGAAATTCATAGTGGGCGATCATTCTAATTACGTCAGGTACCACAATAAGATCGTGGAGGCCGTAGAATCCTGCGTACCTGTGGATTCGGTCTGCTCCATAGACGAAATGGCCTGCCGGCTGACCGGCTACCAGCAGGACGTGGAAGTGGCTTCCGCCCTGGCCGTGAAGATAAAGGCCACCATAAAAGCCACGGTAGGCTCTTCGCTCAGGTGTTCCATCGGCCTTGGCCCGAACCGCTTTCTCGCGAAGATCGCCGGCGACATGAAAAAGCCGGACGGCTTTACCGTGATCCAGCCCTGCGATCTGCCGGAGATACTTTTCCAGCTCAAACTCCGGGACATCACCGGCGTCGGGGCAAGGACGGAGGCCAAGCTGATCCGGAACGGGATCACTTCCATGGAGCAGCTGCTCTCGCTCAGCCCGGAAGAAATGCGCAAGGCCTGGGGCAGCGTAGTGGGCGAGGAAATGTGGCATCTGCTGCGCGGCGAGAACCTGGCGATAAGGACTTCGGAGCAGAAATCGATCAGCCACTCCCACGTTCTGCCGCCCGAACTGCGCAATAAGGCCGGCGCGATGCGCATTTTAAAGAAGCTCACGGACAAAGCCGCCACGCGGCTGCGCAAAGAAGGTTTCTTCGCCTCGGGTATTCAAATTTACGCGCGGTTCACCGGCCAGGACGGCTGGCAGGCCCGCTGCACCCTGATGGAAACGCAGGACACTTTGGCTTTCATCCACGCGATAAAAACGCTTTGGAAAGAACTGCCGGCCGGGCAGATCTTCGCGGTCGGGGTGGCCATGACGGGACTGGTCCCGGAAGCTTTCCACGCCCCGTCCCTCTTCGACGACCAGCGGCGCTGCCAGCTGACCAAAGCTTTGGACCAGATAAACGAGAAATTCGGCAAGGACGTGCTGCACTACGGGGCCACCCACGAATCTTCCGGCCTGGTCCCGCTGCGAATAGCTTTCACCAGGATCCCTGACGCGGACGAGGAATAAAAAATATAATAAGAACGGAACTATGGCAAAGATAATCCACGCGGCGGACCTGCACATAGAGGACGGCGAAGAGAAAAGCTACTGCTATGGCGTGCTGGACGAGATCATAGGCCTGGCCCTCGCGGAGAAAGCTGACGCGCTGGTGCTGGCCGGGGACCTCTTCGACTCTTTCGGGGATTTCGAGGCGCTGCGCTCCGAGGTCTGCCTTAAATTCCGGCCGCTGGCCGACGCCGGCTGCCGCATAATTTATATCCCCGGCAACCACGAGGGCCGCGGCGCCACCGCCGACCTTTCTGCCTACAATTTAGACCCCATCACCTTCGCGGCCGCGCGGCCCTTTTCGTTCATAGAGACGGAGGCCGCGCAGTTCGTCTGCGTGCCGCACGCCGACAGCTACGAAGGCTACCGCGGCTGGAAGCTGCCCGCGAAGAAGCCCGGCGTCCCCCGCATCGCCGTGGCGCACGCGCTCAATTCGACCATCTATACCGGCCCGGACGAGGAGACCGACTCGCGCGCCGGGGTGATGGACGACGACCTTTTCAGCCACCTGGAAGCGGATTACGCCGCGCTGGGCCATGTGCACGCCGGGCGCCAGCAGACCCTGGGCGCGACCGTGGCCTGCTACCCGGGTTCGGCCCGGGTGTGGCGGGCGCATCCGCGCGAAGCCGGCCCGCGGCGCGTCTGCGTGGTGGAGCTGGGCGAAACCGTGAACGTCCGCACCGTGGAGCTTCAGTCCGCCGGGCTTTTTAAAGAATTCCGCCTGCCGCTGGACCTGGCCGGCGCACTGAACCCGGCCGCGGCCGACAAAATAGCCGCCTCCCTGGCCGGCCTGGACCTTGTGAAAGTGCTCCTGACCGGCGTCGTCGAGGACGAGAACGCGGCCAAAGCCTCGGCCGAGGCGCTGCGCGAACGGCTGAAGAAGAGCGCCAGGCTGGCCATCGTCGAGACCGAGACCATAGTGGCCGCCGACCTTTCTTCCAACAGCCTTACGAAAGCTTTTTTGGCCGAGATGGCCAGACAGGAACCCGACGACCAGCAGGGCGCCGAATATTCACGCTGGCTGCTGGCCCGGCAGTACGGGCTGGAAGAGCTGGCCCTGCACCTCGCGGAGGACAAATGATACGCCGCCTCCTGCTGCCCGATTTCGGCAAGTTCCGGAAGACCGAACTGGACTTCGGCCCTTTCACGGTGATAACCGGCCCGAACGAAGCCGGCAAGACCACCGTTTTCGACGCTTTGTTCGACACGCTCTGCGCCGGGTCCCGCCACGAGGGCCGGCCGCTCTGGAAGAACCTGGCCGCCCGCTATACCGCGCTGCGCAAAGCCGAGCTGGTCTGGGAGGAAGGCGCTTCCCCGCTGGCCTTCGAGGACAATGAATTCATAGAGATCTTCGCCATCCGCGGCGGCGAGCTGGGCGTGAAGCACCCCGAGAACAAGGGAGCTTCGGCCTGGGCCCAGGCCGCGGAGAACGCGCTGCTCAACTCCGGCCTGAACCCGGAACAGCTGGCGGCCGAGCTGGCCGACAAAGCCTCGAGCGTGCGCAAGGGCTCCGTGCAGGCCGGGATCAAGCGCCTGCGCGAAGCGATAAGGGACCATGAGCAGGCCATCTCCGGGCTGAAGGCCGAGCACGAAGCCGTGCTGGCCGACGCCGGGAAGGGCCCCCTCCTGGAAGCCGATAAAAAGCGCCATGAAGCCGCGCTGGCGGAGAAGAACGCCGAGCTCAAGGCGAAAGAAGAAGCCTTGGCAAAACTTTCAGCCTCGGTGCGGCGCGCCGCGGTGATGGCGGGGATCACGGCGCTGCGCGAGCTGAAAGAGGCGCGCGAAGCCGCGGCGGCGCTGGCCGCTTACGCCTCCGACGAGACGCCGCTGTTCAGGGCTTTGCAGAGCGGGCACCAGGACGCCGAGAAGCGCGCGGCGGTGGCGGCGGCGGCCCTGGAAGCCAACGAGGCGGCCGTGGAAGCCGCGAAAATTTTCATCGTCCAGTTGGCCGAACGGGAAAACCGGGCCGGGCTGCTGAGCGGGCGGGCCGCGGGCCTGGCCGAAAAACTGGAAAAATATGCCTCGGAACCCGGGAAGGTCCTTCGGACTACGGACAACAAGCTGCGCGCCGGGATCTGGATAGGCGGCGCACTGCTGGCCGCTTTCGTGGCTTTTTCAGGCCGCAATACCGGCGCTTACGCCGCGGCGGCCGCGGTCCTGGCGGCGGCGGCCTGGGCCGGCTTCAAGTTTTCCATCGCCGAAACGCTGGTCGGCCGCTCACCGGAGGAAGTGAAAGCCTTCCTCTCCGGCCTGGCCGCCGACTGGCCGAAAGACGGCGGGACCCTCCCGGCGGCCGATCTGGAAACGGCCAGGACCTTCCTCTCTAAAGTTAAGGCCGACCACGAAGCCGCTATCCGGACTTCGGCGGAGAAAGCGGCCGAACTGGTGAAGCTCGCTTCGATAACGGCGGCCTCGGCCAGGAACAAGACCGAACTCGACCAGGCCTCGGCGGAAGCGCTGTGCGCCGAGGAAAAATGGCTCAAAGAGCGGGGCTGCCAGACCGGCGACGATTACCAGGCCAGAACGGCCGACTATAAAAAGCGGGCCGAGCGCGCGGCCGACAGGGAACAGCGCGTGCTGGCCCTGGCCGGCGGCAGCGGCTGCTCCGGCGAGGAAGAGTTCAAGGATAAGCTTTTCGCTGAGAACGGAGAACTGGAGCGGCGCGGCGTGGTCCCGGTCCAGGGCGCGGACGCCGAACTCGCGCGGCTCAAGCACGAGCTCGCCGAACTCGGCAGCGAGGCGCGGAACATAGAGGCCGCGCTCAACAAGGCCAATACGGCTCTGCAGACGAATCTCGCGGTTTCAGGCGCGCGGCTGGGCGGCCTGCCCGAGCGGATCAACCAGGCCGAGACAGTCGTGGAGCTGGATAAAGAAGAGCTGGCGGACCTGGAGCTGCAGTCCGAAGCCTACAGCATGGCCTCGAGGGTCTTCAGGACCCTGGCCGAGACTTCGGTGATGGCTTTCGAAGCGCTGGGGAAGGAAGTTACCGCTACCCTGCGGGCCGCGCTGCCCGAGGCCTACGCCGAGTTCCGCGGCTTCGAAGCCGGCGGCGCGGCGGTCACCGACGCCTCGGGGATAACGCGGCCGGTCAGGAACCTTTCCTCCGGCATGCGGGACCTGTTCCTGCTCGCGGCCCGGCTTACCATGGCGCGGCGCGCGCGGCTGGGGCCCGACGGCCTTGCCCCGTCGCTGCTGGTGCTGGACGAGCCTTTCTATACCCTGGACCCGGCGCGGGAGCGCCTGGCGCTGAAACTGCTGGCCGCTTTCCACAAGAGCACCGGCTGGCAGATCATCATCCTCACAAAAGACGCCGCCATCCCCGCCGCCGCGAAGGCCGAAGGCCTCCAGGTGACGGAAGTCCCGCTCACCGCCCTTTCCTGAGGCTCTAAAAAGGCTCCTGCTGTCTTTTTAAAGAAAAACCCCGGCTCATCAAGCCGGGGTTTTCTTTTGCTAAATAGGGACAGACACCTATTTAATTCTCTTTATCCTGCCGCCTTCGGGGATGGTCACGGGACCGGCCTGGCTAAATAGGGACAGACACCTATTTAATTCTCTTTATCCTGCCGCCTTCGGGGATGTTCACGGGGCCGGCCTGGAACGCTTTCAGCATAACGTCGCGCACGGGGATGAGGGTGTCCGTTATCTCTTTGCCGCCTGCGAAGACGTCCCCGCCGTTGCCGCCGAAGGCCAGGTAGTTGTTGGTGGCCACCAGGAATTCTTCCTGCGGGCTGATCTCGCGGCCGTAGCGCTTCAATATTATTTTAGCCGGCTTGCCGTCCTTCCCCAGCTTATATTCCACTTCGACGCCGGAAACCTGGATGAAGGAAATGGCGCGCAGATTGTCGGCCATGAGCTGTTTGATCTGGGCGCCGTTGAGGCGCATGGTGACTATGGTGTTGTCGAAAGGCATCGCCTGGTACAGGTCCCGCATCCGCACGGGGCCTTTCTTTATCTCCGCCCTTATGGCCTTGGTGTTGTGGAAAGCCATGGCGGCGCCTGTGGCCGTGCGCGTTATGTCGCAGAACCAGTTGCCTATCCTGGAATCCAGCCCGTCGGGGCTGAAGGTCAGGTTCGCGGCCGCGACGCCCACCACCTTGCCCATTTCCCGTTCCACGTCGGCGTTGAAACCGGCTATGGTCTTGAGCACGGCGGGATCTTCGCCGGTAACGTCCGTCCAGAGCGGGATCACTTCCATTTTAACCCCGGTCAGTTTGCCGGTGGCGTCGTCGAAATTCATTTCCGCGCGCGTGACATAGGAGAGCCCGTAGCCGCTCTCGCCCAGCCAGGTCCCCGAGACCGGGTCGTGGTAGCCTTTCAGCAGCGCGGCATGGTTATGGCCGCCCAGCACCAGGTCTATGCCCTTGGCGGCCCTGGCGATCCGCAGCGTGCCGCGGGACGCGTCGAAGGTCCAGGTGGAGACGTCCACCCGCTTCAGGCTCAGGTCTTCGCTGAGGCCGAGGTGGGCCAGGACTATCACGGCGTCGGGGTTCTGTTTTTTCAGCTCCGGCACCCATTTGGCGGTTTCGGCTGCCTCGTCGCGGAAGTCCAGGTTCTTCACGTTGACCGGCAGCGTGGACGTGGCGGTATGTTTGCCCACCAGGCCCAGCACGGCGATCTTTTTGCCGTTCTTTTTCAGCATCGTATAGGGCTTGAGATAAGGCGCGCCGTTCTCGTCGTAGACGTTGGCGCCCAGCACGGGGAAAGCCGCGCTGGAGATAAGCAGCTTGAGGGCGGCCTGGCCGTAATCGAACTCGTGGTTGCCGGGAACGGAGGCCTGGTACCCCAGCTCGTTCATCAGGACTATGCTGGCCATGCCTTTGGTCAGGATCCCCTCGGGCGTGCCCTGGAACATATCGCCGGAATCGAGCAGGAGATAAGGCGTGGTCTCTTTTTTCAGCAGGGCGGACAGGGCGGGGAAGCCGCCTATCAGGCGGGCGGGGTTCTGGTTGTCCCACTCGGCGGGCCTGGCCGAATACCAGCCGTGGATGTCGGAGGTATGGTAGACGGCGATGGTCGCGGCCGCGGCCTGCAGCGCGCTGAAAACGACGAGCAGGGCCGGGATAAGGAATATTCTTTTGATTTTCATAATTTTTATATGTAAAAAAGCACCGCGAAGTAGTGGGACAGGCTGCCGGCCAGCACGAACAAATGCCAGATGCAGTGAAAATACGGGAAGCGCTTGTCCATCACGTAAAAGACTATGCCCGAAGTATAGAACAATCCGCCGATCATTAGCCAGGCCACGCCCCAGTACGGCAGGGTGCGCAGGAGCGGCCCGAGGGCTATCGTTATCATCCAGCCCATAAGGATATAAATGGTCAGCTGGATCACCCGGGGGCCTTTCTTGTGAAGCCCGTCGATAATTATCCCGAGCACGGCCAGGCCCCAGACCAGGCCGAACAGCCACCAGCCCAGGACCCCGCGCAGGGGAACCAAAGTGAACGGGGTGTAGGTCCCGGCTATCAGCAGGTAGATGGCCTGGTGGTCCACGACGCGCAGGAATTTCTTGATGCGCCCGTCCGTCCCGTGGTAAAGCGCCGAGGAGGAGTAAAGGAGCAGCAAGGTGGCGCCGTAGACGCTGAAGCTGACGATGCGCCAGACGTCGCCTTTGTGCGAGGCCGACACCACAAGAACGACGAGCCCGGCCAGCGCCAGCGCCGCGCCGACGATATGGGTGATAGTGTTGACCAGCTCTTCTTTAATCATTTTTAGCGGCCGGGGCGATCACGTTTACGGCGCGCGGCAGGGTCTCGAACACCGCGGGCAGCATCCCGTCGGCTTCCCCGTCGATATTCAGGTAGACCGTTTCGTCGGCTTCGGCTTCCAGCCTGCGCACCCCGGTCAGGGTTATCCCGGGCGAATCAAGATGCGTTCCTTTATACAGCGCCGGAAAATTGCGCATCAGCGCCAGCCGGCTCATGTCCGAGACCAGGACCAGGTCCATCAGCCCGTCGTCGTCCTTGGTGCCGGGGGCGATCATCATCCCGCCCCCCATCGAGGAGGTATTGGCCAGCACGCCCAGGTGGTAGCGGCCTGAAAGGTCTTTGCCGTCGGCTTTAAGGCGCACCGCCTTGGCTTTCGCGGTGAGCAGCACCCAGGCCGACGAGACGAAATAGGAAAGCGTGCCGCCGAGGGGCTTGCCCATGGCTTTTATGTGGTGGGCCACGTCGCCGGCCAGGCCGAAGGCCGCTATGTTGATGAAATGCCGCCGCCGGGGGGCGCCGTCGAGGCCGGCGTAGTCGATCCGGCCCACGTCCATCGGGCGGGCCTTGCCGCGCGCCAGCAGGGCGATGAGCCCGTCCCTGTCGCAGGGGTAGCCGAGGTGCCGGGCCAGGTCGCAGCCGGAGCCGGCCGGGATGGCGCCCAGCGTCACGTTCCGGCGCAGCTGTTCGGGCGCGGCCATCACGCCTTCCAGGATCTCGCCGAACGTCCCGTCGCCGCCGACGGCGATCAGGCGGGAAGTCCCGGCCAGCACGGCTTCGCGCGCCAGGGCCGAGGCATGGCCGGCTTCGGCGGTGACGACGCAGGCGGAATCGGGCAGCAGGCGCAGCGCGGCGCCCTTCAGGGAGTCCCAGACCCGGGCCGCCCGGCCGTGGCCGGCAGCTGGATTTACGATGAAAATATTAGCGGGCATAATCGCGCGAAATACCGCGCGATTATTATTCTACAAATTTGGGAAATTTTTTTCGGGGAAAAACGCGGGTCCGGTCCCCGCACAAAACAGAGGCGGCACCGAAGGCCGTTGAACCGCGCCCAGGTGCCGCCATCCGACGTAAATCAAACGACTATTTTTTCTTCGCTTTCTTTACGGTTTTCTTTACGGCTTTCTTCGCAACTTTCTTTTTAGCGGCCATTTTATTCTCCTTGCGCCTATGCGCTGTGCATTGATTCTATCTATTGTTACAATAGAATGCAATAGTAATTTTCATATTTTTGCGTTTTTTAAAAGAATTCCGCGCGCAAAGGTTTTATATAATTCTGGAAATGGAAGTTATATCCGAAGTAATCGAGCTTTCGAAGCTGGCCGACGGGAAACCCGCCGCCGTGTTCCCGCTGGGCCTGCCGGTGCTTTTGATCCGCCTCGGCGCGGAGGTGTTCGCGCTGGAGAACCGCTGCGCGCACCTGGGCTGCCCGCTGACCGCCGGGAAGCTGGACGGCTACCTTTTGCAGTGCCCCTGCCACGACTGGCGCTTCGATATCCGCGACGGGAAGTTCCTGGACGCGCCCGAGCTGGCGGTAAAGACCTACGCCGCCGGGCTCAAGGACGGAAAAGTGCAGATAAGGATCCCGCAATGAAAAAGATCACCATCTACGCCCTCAGCACCTGCCTGTGGTGCAAGAAGACGAAAAAGTTCTTCGAGGAGAAAAAAGTCCCGTTCACAGCCATCGACTACGACAAGCTGAACGACGACGAGCAGGAAAAGCTGATGGCGGAGATAAAGAAGGACGGCTGCAACGGGACCTTCCCCTTCACCCGCATCGGCGACGCCTGCGTGCAGGGCTACGCCCCCGACGAATTCGAGGAAGAGCTGAAAAAGAAATGAACGCAGAAGCGCGCAAGAAAGCCCTCAGGTTCCTCTACGGGCCGGTAGTGGACAAGCTCGGCTACAAGTTCACGCCTAACGAGGAGGACGCCGGGTTCCTGCTGGAGCAGGAAGCCGGGCTGGAAGCGCTGACCGGCATTCCCTACTGCCCCTGCCAGGCCCGCACGCGGGACCGCGCCGCGAATATGAAGATAGTCTGCCCCTGCATCCCTTTCCACCGGGCCCACTACGACGCCATGAAGCGCTGCTGGTGCGGCCTGTTCGTCCACAAGGACGTCACGGACCCCGACAAACTTAAGCAGTTCCCGGAATCGAAAATCGGGAAATAGTGATAAGAAGTCGGGAATCGGGAAGGGAATTCACCACAGAGGCACAGAGAACGCAGAGATAAGAATTTTATGTTTATTAAAGCAGCGGAAACGAAAGAGATAGCGCCGGGCGGGATGAAAGCCGCCGTGCTGAACGGGCACGAGCTGGTCGTCTGCAATTACGGCGGAACCTTCTACGCCGTAGAGCGCGCCTGCGGCCACACCAAGGCCAGGCTGGAGCGCGGCGCCCTCACCGGCTGGGTGCTCACCTGCCCGCTGCATTACGCGCAGTTCGACATCCGCACCGGCGAGGCCCTGAGCGGCCCCGCGCCGAAAGCGCCCGACAGCAAATATCCCGACCCTTCCGATCCTTCCCTTCAAACGAAGAGCATCAAGACCTGGCCCGTCAAAACCGAAGGCGGCCTGGTCTTCGTAGACCTGCCCTGAAAACTTGCCACGCAATAAAAACCGCCCTTTGAACGTTGTAACTGGTGACAGCTTAACGGAGGAAACTAATATGAAACTGAAACTAAAGATCGCGGCGGCCGCCCTGCTGCTTACGGCGGCGTTCGGGACCGCGAGGGCCGAAGAGCCCGCAGCCCCCTGCAAAGCGGACATAGAGAAATTCTGCAAAGACGTGAAACCCGGCCAAGGCGCGATAAAAGACTGCCTCAAGGCTCACGCGGCCGAACTCTCGGCGGAATGCAAGGCGAGGGGCGAGGAAGCCAAAACCAAGCGCAAAGAGGTGCAGGAAGCCTGCAAAGGCGACCTGGAGAAGTTCTGCAAGGAAACGAAGGGCGCGAAAGGCGGCAAGCTGCTCTGCCTGAAAGAGCATGAGAAAGAACTGAGCGAAGGCTGCAAGACGAAGCTGGACGCTGAAAAGCAGGAATTCCTGAAAAAGCATCCCTGCGCCGCTGAAACCGAAAAGTTCTGCGGCGCCGTAAAACCCGGCGAGGGCCGGATCATAGACTGCCTTAAGGAACACGAGAAGGACTTCTCCGAGACCTGCAAGGCCGACTTCGCCAAACGCAAGGAAGAGATGCTGAAGAAGAATCCCTGCCTGGCGGACCTTGAGAAGTTCTGCAAGGACGTGAAGCCCGGCGAGGGCAGGAAGATCGCCTGCCTCAAGCAGCACGAAGCCGAAGTCTCCGAAGCCTGCAAGGCCAGGCAGGCCGAGAGGAAAGAGAACAGGGGAGAACGCGGCGGCAAAGGGAAACGGGGCCCCCGCGGAGCAGGGAAAGCCGGGGGCGGCGATATGCCGGAACCTCCCGCCCAGCCCCAGGGCAAATAAGACAGCGTAAATAAAAGAACGGGCGGCCGATATCGGCCGCCCGTTCTTTTATGTTCCGGCTCTCAGCGGGCGCGGGAGCGCTCGGCGGGGAAAACGGGCTTGGCCATCTCTATAGGCTTCGAGACGAAAAGGAGCGAGCCTTGCTCGACGCGCAGGCCGTAAAGGACGCCGTTGACGGCGAGCAGCCAGCGCGGCGCGGCCGCGATCAGGCCGTCGCTGGTGACGGAGAAATAATAAAGCCCGTCCGAGCCGACGCGCAGTGTGACGGTGCCCTCGGTTTCGCTGAGGGGCTCGAGGTTGCGGAAAACGGCGTAAGTGACGGCGTCCCCGAAGGTGATCTTGAGCGACTCGTTATAAAGCTTGTCGAAGAGGGCGTTCACTGCGACCTCGGCTTTCTCGCCGGCGGCGGTCTCGAGCGAGACCACGCCGTCGGTTTCTTTGAGTTTCAGCTCGAGGCCGTCGTATTTATAGACGGCGCCCTTGGCGAGGTCGGTCTCTTTCCAGGCGCCGGCGCCGAGGCCGGTCTGGGGCTTGAGGGTGAACCAGCTGTCCCAGTTGGCGTCGAAGACGACGGTGGCGAAGAAGAACTTCCCGCCGATGACCACAGGCTGGGAGACCTTGTCGCGCGAAGCCAGCAGGTCCAGCAGCGGCGCCCCGCCGATAATAGAAACCTCGGCCCGCGCCGAGGCCAGGCTCTTCGCGGAGGAGCCTTCAGCCCCGCCCCACTGCGCCGAAGCCGGCACCGCGGCCAGCAGCAAAACCATTAAAATTTTCATAAGCCTATTCTACCAAAGAGAATAGCGCAAAAAAAGACTATAAATCAGAACCGCGAGATGCCCAGTCGGGGCCTACCGCAGGGGCCAGAACGCAAAACCGGCGTCGCGCACACCGTGCGCGCGACCCCGTCCCCGACGGACCCATACCCTTGCCGCCCCGACTGGGCATCTCGCGGTCTCTCTCTCTCTCTCGACTCCTCAAAATTTTAGGGACACAAAGAAAAACCGCCCGGTTTTGAGGCCGGGCGGTTCGTCAAGTAAAGAAAAGTTATTTCTTTTTCTTGCCGGAATTCTTCATTATGGCGCGGGACACATTGCCTTTTTTGTCGATGAAGTAGAGGTAGCCTTTCTCTTTCTTTATGCCGACCTTAACTGCGGTCTTGGGCTTGCCACCTTTCTTTTTGCCGCGGGCCATCAGAGCGCAGGAGATGTCGCCTTTCTTGTCGATGAAATAAAGGTAACCCTTTTCGCGCTTGAGTCCGACTTTCTGTATCATTTCTGCCATTTTTACTTCCTCCGTTATGCATTCCCCCCGATTACCGCCGGGGCAGTATTTCATCCCCGACGGGGATGTTAGGTAAATGTTACATTATGCCGTCGGGGAATGCAACAGCTTTTTTTCGGAATTACTTTTTCGCGGCCGCCGGCATCTGCTCCTGGACCGGCTCCTTCAGGTTCTCGTCGAAGAAAGCGCTCACCTTGGTGCGGTAAACCTCGCCGCCGACCTCGGCGCATTTCGCGTGCGTCGCGCCGGCGATCACCCACATCTGCTTTTTCTCCGAGCCGCAGAGCCCGAAGAGCGCCTCGGCGTCGGGCAGCGAGACCAGGTCGTCGTGGTCGCCGTTGATGAACAGGGCGGGCACTTTCACTTTGCCGGCGTTATAGAGCGGGCTGTAGGGTTCCGGGTCGGCCTTCAGCTTGCGGCGGACGAAGAAGAGCGTCAGCGCGACCAGCGGGAAATACGGCGTCTTCAGGCGGCGCCAGCTCCAGTTGGCCACCACTTTATTATAGGAGAGGAAAGTATTCTCGGCCAGCAGGCAGACGAGTTCGGGATATTTCGCCGCGGCGTAGACCGCCACCGAGCCGCCCATCGAAGTCCCGAACACGCCGACGGACTCCGCCGCCTGCGGGCGGTTGTTCTTCAGGAATTCGTAGGCCGCGTCGAAATCCCGGGTCTCGAGGTAGCCCACGCTGGAGACGGCCCCCGTGCTCTCGCCGGAGGCGCGGAAGTCGAAGTAGAAAAGGTTGAAGCCTTTCTCGGCGAGGAACCAGGTGTCGCGCAGCATCTCGCCGCGGTTGGAGCGCCAGCCGTGGCAGAAAATTATGGTGCGGCCGCACTCTTCGCCGGGGTACGGGATGAACCAGCCCTTCAGCCGCACGCCGTCGGCCGTGGTGAATTCCACCGTCTCGTGCGCCAGCTTGTACTGGTCGGGCGTATAAGCCAGCGCGCCCCTGCGGACGGGCTGTATTATTTCCGAGCTCTTGCTGTAAGAGGTGTAGACGGCGTAAGCCGCCAGCAGGCCCAGCGCGAAAAGAAACCAGTTCAAAAGTTCCAGCTTGCTCATAAATTTCCTTTGGCTGACTACCAGGCTATCTTGGCTATCCTGCGGGCCGCTTCTTTTATGCGCGCGTCGGGGGCGCACAGCGCGAACCTGACGTAGCCCTCGCCGGAGGGACCGAAGCCGGAGCCGGGCGTGGCCAGCACGGCGGACTCGGCCAGCATGCGGTAGACCGCGTCGATGGACTTCCCGCCCTTCGGGGGCTTCGCCCAGACGAAGAAAGTGGTATCGGGCACGAACACCTTCCAGCCCGCCGCCAGGAGCTCTTTCGAGAAGAATTCCATGCGCTTCTTGAAAGCCAGGCGGATGGGCGCGGAAAGCTTTTCGTGGTGCTCGAGGCAGAAGATCCCGGTTTCCTGCACGGCGTTGAACTGGCCGGAGTCCATGTTGTCCTTGATCTTGGTGAGCGCCTGCACGGCGCGCGCGTTGCCCGTCACCCAGCCCAGGCGCCAGCCCGTCATGCAGTAGGTCTTGGAAAGCGAGTAGAACTCCACGGCCACGTCTTTCGCGCCGGGCACCTGGAGCACGCTGGGGCAGGGCTCGCCGAAATAAGTCTCGGAGTAGGCCGCGTCCTGCGCCAGCCACAGTTCGTTCTTGCGGCAGAATTTCACGGCCTCTTTATAGAAGTCCAGCGTGGCCGAGGCGCCGGTGGGATTGTTCGGGTAATTCAGGAAAAGCATTTTGGAGCGGGCCAGGGTCTGCTTCGAGATCCTGCCGAAGTCGGGCAGGAAGCCGTCCTTTTCGAAAAGGGGCACGCGCTCCAGGCGGCCTTCGGAGAGGAGCACGCCGGTAGTATAAGGCGGGTAGCCGGGATCCGGGACGATGACGGAATCGCCGCGGTCGATCAGGGCGAAAGGCAGGTGGGCGAGGCCCTCTTTGGAACCTATCAGCGCCAGCACCTCGGTGTCGGCGTCCAGTTTTATCCCGTGGCGCTTTTTATGCCAGGCCGCCACGGCCGCGCGGAACTCGGCGGAGCCGCGCCCGTAGGGGTAGCGGTGGTTGACCGCTCTTTTCACGGCTTTGGCGGCGAAATCGGCGATAGGCCTGGGCGTGGGGATGTCCGGGTCGCCGATGGCCAGCGAAATAACGTCGCGGCCTTTCTTCACTTCTTCCTGGCGGCGGCGGTCCAGGTCGCGGAACAGGTACGGCGGGAAAAGATCGATCTTCTTGCCAAGCGGAAGCTCTTTCATCGGTGTTTCTCCAGGTTCTTCAGGTCGAGCAGGTCGAAGTAATCGTAATAGCCGGGCTTGCGGCCGGCCACCCAGGCGGCGGCCTTCAGGGCGCCGGCGGCGAACACGGCGCGGGAGTGCGCTTTGTGGGCGATCTCGACGCGCTCGTGCGGCCCGGCGTAAAGCACGGTGTGGTCGCCCACGATGTCCCCCGCGCGGATGCTGCTGATGGGCGGCAGGACCCCGTTCCTGGCGCGGGCGATATGCTCGGCGTAGCGCAGCGCGGTGCCGCTGGGAGCGTCCTTCTTGGCGGTGTGGTGCGCCTCGCTGATATGGATGTCGAAACCCTTGAGCCGCTCCGCGGCCAGGGCGGCCAGGGCGAAAGTGAGGTTCACGGCCGGGCTCATGTTGGGGGAGACGAAAACGGGGATCTTGCGGCCGGCGGCTTTCAGGGCGTTCAGCTGCTGCCTGGAAAAACCGGTGGTGCCCGTGACGAAGGGCTTCCGGGCGCGTACGCAGGCCGCGGCGTAATAGCAGGCGGATTGCGGCGCGGAGAAATCTACGGCGATATCGGCTTTGCCGAGCAGGTAGGAGAAGGCGTCCGGGGCCTCCACGTCAGGGCCGAATTTGGAGTCGACGCCGCCGGCATAGGCGAAGCCGGCTAAATTTACCAGCTCGGCGCGCACGGCGCTGCCCATCCTGCCGCCCGCCCCGCAGACCAACACCCGTAAAATCTTGGCTTTCATAATTCAAATTATAAACTTTTAGGCTTGTGGACACAAACTAATAATGTCCGCCTCCTCCCCCTCCGTGCCTCTGTGGTGGAATACAGATAAATGCCAATTAATTTATATTGGCCTTTCGTGTTTATCTTTTGCTATTCTTTTAGTGAATGATATACGTGCTTTCGCTGGTCATAGTCATACTGCTTTTCGTGCTTGGCGTGCTGCTGAGCAAGATCTATGCCCTCCGCCTGGAAAAACCCTCTTCCGAAGCCGGCGGGGCGGGCGTATCCCTCAAGACCACCTGGGGCAAGTTCGACGAACTGCTCACCAGCCTGCTCACCATCCACGAAATAGGCATAGTGAACGCGGGCACCATAAAGAAAGAGGAATTTTACCAGACCGTGGTGGAGAACGCCTGCGAGCTGATCAACTCGCCGCGCGGCTCGCTGATGATCCACGACGTCGTGGCCGACGAGCTGAAGATAGTGGCCGCCAAGAACATTTCGAAAGAAGTGATAGAGAACACCCACGTAAAGCCCGGCCTGGGCATAGCCGGGCGCGCTTTCCAGACCGGCGAGACCATTTTCGTCACCGACCCGCAGCAGAACACCCAGTATAAAGATTTCATCGGCAAAGAAGAGCAGCTGGACCCCTTCATCGCCATCCCGCTCAAGCTGAAGGACAAGCCTTTCGGCGTGCTCAACCTGCACCTCTCGCGCGAAAAAGAATCCTTCACCGACTACGACCTGAAGTTCCTCACCCTGCTGGCCGGCGAGACCGCCATCACCCTCGAGAACATCAAGCTTTATGAAAGCCTGGAGAACTTCTACCTGGAGATGGTCCAGACCCTCGCGCGCGTCATCGACGCCAAAGATTCCTACACCGGCGACCACGCCGGCCGCGCCCGCATGAAAGCCCGCCGCCTGGCCGAAGAGCTCAACATGCCGGCCCAGATGCTGCGCTACGTCGAGTACGCCGCCCTCCTGCACGACATCGGCAAGATAGGCATAGACGGCGGCATCCTCTCCAAGCCCGGCAAGCTGACCACGGAAGAATACGACGAGATCAAGAAACATCCCGCCATCGGCTACCAGATCCTTTCCCCCATCCATTTCCTCGGCCCCGTGGCGCAGATGGTGCTTTACCACCAGGAGTGGTTCAACGGCATGGGCTACCCCGAGGGCCTCAAGGGCGAAGAGATCCCGCTGGGCGCGCGCATAGTGGCCACCATCGACGCCTGGGACGCGATGCGCAGCGACCGCCCCTACCGCAAAGCCCTCAGCCGCGAGATCGCCGAGAGCGAGCTGACCAAGGGCTCCAACCGGCAGTTCGACCCCGACGTGGTGAAAGCTTTCCTGAAGCTTGAAAATACGGACTGGCCCCCTTTCAGCAACGGCCTGCCCGCGAAATAAAAAGGCCGAATGCTTTTCATAGTCCCCACCCCGATAGGGAACCTCAAAGACATAACGCTGCGGGCGCTGGACGCGCTTAAAGAGGTCGACGCCGTGTTCTGCGAAGACACCCGCCGCACCTCCCAGCTGCTCAACCATTTCGGCATCCAGAAAAAACTTTTCCGCTACAACGAGCACGACGAGCGCTCCGTGGCCTCGGCCATGGCGTGGCTGCGCGGCGGCAAAAGCGCCGCGCTGGTCACCGACGGCGGCTCGCCCTGCATCTCCGACCCCGGCAGGAAGCTGGTGGCCCTGGCCCGGCAGACCGGGATGAAGGTGACGGTCCTGCCCGGCCCCTCCGCCGTGATAGCCGCCGCGGCCGGCTCCGGCCTGCCCGCCGACTCTTTTATCTTCCTCGGTTTCCTGCCGCGCTCGCGGAGCAAGATCGTTAAAGCCCTGCTCGCTTCCTTCTCCCTGAACAAAACCGTCATCCTCTTCGAGTCCCCCCACCGCCTCAAAAAATTCCTGGCCCTGGCCCGCGAAGAATTCGGCCCCGGCCTCACCGCCGGGGTCGCGCGGGAGATCAGCAAGATCTACGAAGAATGGACCGTCGGGCCCATAGACGAGACCATAGCCAAGATCGAAGCCGCCGGCGACGTCAAAGGCGAAGTGGTGGTCCTGCTGCGCCCGCAGGAAAAAGCCGGCGCGGACGAAGAAGAGGAAGAGCTCTCCGGCCCCGAAGAACCGGAAGGCCTGGCGTGAAGAAAAAGGTCCTCTTCCTCTGCACCGGCAACACCTGCCGCAGCGTCCTGGCCCATTTTTACGCCGCCAAACTCGCCGCCGACCAGAAGCTCCCCTTCGAATTCACCTCCGCCGGCCTCGAGGCCCACGAGAACATCCCCCAGCCCGCGATAGTCGCCGCCCTCCTCGCCAAAGAAGGCGTAAAAGATTTCAAGCACGTCCCCGTCCCCATGACGGGCAAGCTGGTCAAGAGCTCCGACCTCATCCTGACCATGACCGCCGGCCACAAAACCGAGCTCATAGCCCGCTACCCCCGCGCCGCCAAAAAAACGCACACCCTCCTGGAATACATCGGCCTCGGCGGCGACGACATAGCCGACCCCTACGGCCGCGACGACCTTTTTTATTTCGAAGTCTTCAAGCTCATCAAGTCCGCCGTAAAAGCCGCGCTAGAAAAGTTAAAAAAGAAGTAAAATAGAAATAGAGAGAATGCAGTTAGTTACACAAACGGTTTGGAGGGGTGGCGAGGGCTGCCCTGGAGCCGCTTTGGGGAGGGGGGCCCCAGCCTAATTATCCCGGCTGGGGGGAACCGCGCAACGGTTCCTGCGCGGCGGAATGGGCAGCCCTCGCCAGGACCCCGACTTCGCATCTCGCGGTTCTTTATTAAATTCTTAGTTTCTTACTTCAGCTTACTATTAAAGGAGATCCTCAATGTACGACGAAATCAAGAAGTCAGACCCCCAGCTTTACAAGGCCATCCACGGCGAAGTCCTGCGCCAGCAGGAGAACCTGGAACTCATCGCCTCCGAGAACTACACCTCCAAAGCCGTCCTCGAAGCCCTCGGCTCCGTCCTCACCAATAAATACGCCGAAGGCTATCCCGGCAAGCGCTATTACGGCGGCTGCGAGCACGTCGACATCGCCGAGAAACTCGCCATCGACCGCGCCAAAAAGCTCTTCGGCGCCGACCACGCCAACGTGCAGCCCCACTCCGGAACCCAGGCCAATATCGCCGCCTACCTCTCCCTCATCAACCCCGGCGACAAAGTGATGGGCCTCAACCTCTCCCACGGCGGCCATCTCTCCCACGGCCACCCCCTCAACTTCTCCGGCCGCTACTTCAAGATCATCACGATGAACGTGAACAAAGAGACCGAGCTGCTGGACTACGAGGAAATGGAAAAGCTCATCGAGAAAGAGCGCCCCAAGCTGATCATGGCCGGCGCCTCCAACTACTCCCGCAAATGGGACTGGGCCCGCATCAAGCGCGCCGCCGACACCTGGAAGTGCTTCATGGTCACCGACATCGCCCACTACGCCGGCCTCATCGCCGCGGGCATCTATCCCTCGCCGGTGGAATACGCCGATATCGTCACCACGACCACTCACAAGACCCTGCGCGGACCGCGCGGCGGGCTGGTGATGTGCAAAGCCCCTTACGCCCGGGCCGTCGACCGCACCAACTTCCCCGGCAACCAGGGCGGCCCCCTGATGCACGCTATCGCCGCGAAGGCCGTCTGCTTCAAAGAAGCGCTTTCGCCTTCGTTCAAGGAATACCAGACCCAGGTGCTGAAGAACGCGCGCAAGCTGGCCCGCGAAATGCAGACCCGCGGCTACCGCATAGTGTCGGGCGGCACGGACTGCCACCTGATGAGCGTGGACCTGCGCGCGAAGAACGTTACGGGCAAGGACGCCGAGATAGCGCTGGATAAAGCCGGGATAACGGTGAACAAGAACACCATTCCCTTCGACCCCCAGTCGCCGATGGTCACCAGCGGCATCCGCATCGGCACGCCCGCGGTCACCACGCGCGGTCTGAAGGACAAGGACATGGCCGCCATCGCGACCTTCATAGACGAGGCGATCCAGCACAAGGACAGCGACAAAGACCTCAAGGCGATCAAGGAGCAGGTGAAAGCCCTCTGCTCCAAGTTCCCCATGTACCCCGGCTTCGAGAAATAACCTCAAAGCCCCAAAACGAAGAAACCGCGCCCCAAAGCGCGGTTTTTTCTTTTTAGCACAAGGGAGCCTAGCAGGAAGTTAGCATCAAGGGGAACCGCGAGATGCGAAGTCGGCGGGTTCGGGGTCCTGCCGCCCAGACCGGCTTTCCGGTCCAGCCGCTCCACCCATCCCCTGCTAGGAAGGCGAGATGTAAACCTGCCGTTCACCTTCCGCGGCTGGCCCAAAAAGCTGGTCCGTGCGTCACCCCTCCACCACGGGTTGCATAGCTACTTATGGTTGCTGGCGAAGACCATATTGACCGGCAACCCTGTGCGGAGGGGCGGCAAGGGTATGGGTCCGCCGGGGTCTCCCGGAGCCCGACGCTTGCGTAAGCGCGGAGGGCGAGGGAGAAGGGCCGAGCACGGTGTGCGAGAGCCCGTCCCCGCCGGACCCATACCCTTGCCGCCCCGACTGTGCATCTCGCGGTTCCCCGCAGTTCGTTGATTGGGAAAAATTGTGTGTTTTATCGCTCTAATTATTATAAAATAGTAATAATGGAGGAGCCCAACATTTAGGGCTTCTTTTCATAGATAGATTTCATACTGATCAGGCAAGGAGAGTTTAATGGCTAACAAAGTACTCGCGGAAATAGGCGTGATAGGCGGAACCGGCCTCTACGCCATGAAAGAACTGAAGATAATTAAAGAATTAAAGATAAAAACCCCTTTCGGCAACCCCTCCGACAACCTGATACTCGGCACCCTTTCCGGCATTAAAGTAGTTTTCCTCCCCCGCCACGGCCGCAAGCACGCTATTCTCCCCGGAGAGATCAACCAGCGCGCCAATATGTGGGCCCTCAAGTCTATAGGCGTGAAGACCATAATCTCGGCCAGCGCCGTAGGTTCGCTCAAGGAAGAGCTCGCCCCCACCCACTTCGTGTTCCCCGACCAGTTTGTGGACCAGACCAAGGGCCGCCCCTCCACCTTCTTCGGCAACGGCATAGTGGGCCACGTGCCCCTGGCCGAGCCGTTCTGCATGAGCATCTCCGACATGATGTACAAGGAAGCCAAGAAGCTCGGCATCACCTGCCATAAGGGCGGCACCTATTGCTGCATGGAAGGCCCCGCTTTCTCCACCAAGGCCGAATCAGAATTCCACCGCAAGATGGGCTACTCCATCATCGGCATGACCATGGCCACCGAAGCCAAGCTCGCACGCGAGGCCGGCTTCCATTACGCGCCGGTCTCTCTCGTCACCGACTACGACTGCTGGAAAGAAGGCGAAGAAGTCAGCCAGCACAAGGTCTCCGAGACCCTCCAGGCCAACGTGGAGAACATCCGCCGCCTGCTGGTGAAGATCCTGCCGCTGGTGGCCGCCGCCGGCTGCCGCAACGGCTGCCCGTCTTTCACCAAGAGCTCGCTGCTCACCCATAAGGAAAATTTTCCCGCCAAGACCTACGCCAAGCTGAAGATGATACTGGAGGGTTAAAAAAATGGTGAAGAAGCCTGCCAAGAAGAGCGTTAAAACCAAGTCGGCCATGCGCAAGAAGCTGATGGAAGCGGCCAAGACGGCGCAGAAGAACGCCTACTGCCCCTACTCGCGCTACCCCGTCGGGGCCGCGGTACTCACCGAGTCGGGCCGGATCTATACCGGCTGCAACGTGGAGAACGCTTCATTCGGCCTGGCCATCTGCGCCGAGCGCGTGGCCATCTTCAAAGCCGTCAGCCACGGCGAGAAGCGGATAAAAGCCCTCTGCGTGGCCGCCAAGTCGGCCAGGCCCTGCGGCGCGTGCCGGCAGGTCATCATAGAATTCGCGGACAAAGACGCCGAGATGATCTACCTGGACTGGCAGCCGCTGGAGCGGAAAGAAAAGATCACCATCACCACGGCCGGCAAGATGCTGCCGCTGGCCTTCGACCCCTCGGAAGCGGGACTCTAAAATTTACGGAGGTACTACAATGGACGTGAAAACACTGACCAAGCTCACCAAGTGGATGGAAACTACCGACCTCGAGGAAATTACCTGGAAGAACGGCGACGACAAGATCAGCCTGAAGCTGAACAACAACCCGAACCACAACGCCAACATCGCCTCCACCATGGAGCCGGTGCTCTCGCCGTCCATCGGCATCTTCCGCTTCGCCCGCCCGGGCAAGACGAACCACCTCAAGGAAGGCTCCTCGGTAAAGAACGGCGCCGAACTGGGCGTGGTGGAAGTGGGCAAAGACTTCAAGAGCGTCACCGCCCCTTCGAACGGCCTGCTGAAGATAATCTCCATCGAGGACGGCAAGCCCGTGGAATACGGCCAGCCGCTCTTCTTCATCGAGCCGAAATAACCGTTAATGCCCAAGCAATCCGTAATTAAATGCCCGAAATGCGGGTATCTGCCGAACATGCTCGGCGATACCTGCCTTAAGTGCAACACCCGCCTTGAGAAGCTTTGCGGGGAATGCGGCTTTGCCAACCCGGTAGAAAAGAATTATTGCGACCATTGCGGCTCTGTCCTGGCGCTGCAGCCCCCGCCCAAGAGCGAGGCCCCTGCGCACCAGGAGGCCCCGCCGCCCAAGCCGGGGTCGTTCACCCTGGAGATGGAATCGATCTCGGACACGGTCTCGGAAAGGGCCAATTCCTTCAGGCGCAAGCCGGCCGAAACTGTCTCCCGGCAGCCCGGCTCTTTCCCGCCCCCTCCGCCGCCCCAGCAGCCGGCCGCGCCCGTACCGCCGGCCCCGGCCGCGACGCAGCCTCCCCCCAAGCCGGGGGCAAACCCGGTCGGGACCAGCGCTTTCAGCCCCGATTCCGCCAGGCTGCCCTCGCAAACCGGCGTGCCCAAGAGCCTGCAGCCCAGCCTGACCAGGAAACTGCTGGGCCCCGCGGTCACCGTTATTTTGGTCTCCGTACTGCTCGGCGTGCTCTATATGATAGCCGCGCCGTCGCTGCCGCGCCTGCGCCTGGTGATGACGGCCAAGTCGTACCTGACCTACATTTCCGAGGGGAAATTCGAGAAGGCCTACAACCTGCTTTCCTCCAATTCCCAGGCCAACTGCACCCTGGACGAGTACATCAAGAACAGCAAAGAATACTACGCCAAGGCGCCGCCCTGGTCGTTCAAGGACGTCCAGGTCTTCACAATGGACAAAGACGCGGCCATGGTGCGCTACCAGCTCAAGGACGGCGACCAGCCGTGGAAGAGCGACTATATCTCCTTCGTCCGCGAGAACAACCGCTGGGCCCGGCCGTACATCTGGGTGCTTTTCCAGCCCATCGAGGACGCGCTCAAGCGGCAGGACTTCCCGCACGCTCTTTTCCTGGCCCAGAAACTTTACCTTACCGACCCCATCGACCCGCGCACCTCGGGCTATCTCTGCGTTTCCGAATTCTTCATGGGCCTCCACGAGAAATCCGTGGAATCCTGCAAGCGCACTATCGACGCCGCCGTCAACTACCCGGTGGGCTACACCAAAGAAGAACTTTTCTGGTTCAACTCCCATTACGCCGACAGCCTGCGCTACCTGCAGAAAGACCGCGCCGCCCTGGCCGAATACGACAAGCTCCTCAGCTGGCCCGCCCTCGCCTCGGCCGAGCTGTGCACCCTTTACCTCAACCGCGCCGACTCGCTTGTAAACCTCAAAGATTACGATAAAGCGCTGCAGGACGTTATGAAGGCGGAAACCCTGTGCGTCACCAGCCCGGCTAAAGAAGACACCAAGAAGCGCCTGGCCTATATGAGCGGCACCGCCGGCAACGACGCCATAGCTTTCGCCCAGAAATCCCGCTTCCAGCCGAATATGCCGCCCATCGGCGAGGCCCGCAGGCTGCAGCTGGAGACCCTGAAGGCCAGGCTCGGCCCGAAGAACGCCAAGCTTCTCCCCAAGGACCAGTGGCTGGCCGTGCACGTCGGCGGCCCCGAATACCGGGTTTTCCTGCGGCAGGACACCTATAACCCGCAGACCCGCAAGACCGACACGCAGAACATTTTCGTTTTCCTGATAAACCTGTGGACCGATAAAGCCAAAGTGGAGAAGGCCCCGGCGCCCCCGCCGCCCATCGGCGCGCCGCCCAGGCGGGATTAACGAGACAGGACCGGCAGCTTGCGATTTCCTATCTTACGGAGGACCTATGTTTAAAAAAGTTTTAATTGCGAACCGCGGCGAAATTGCTGTGCGCGTCATCCGCACCCTGCGCGAGCTGAACGTGCTGTCCGTGGCCGTCTATTCCGAAGCCGACCGCTCCTCGCTGCACGTGCGGCTGGCCGACGAAGCCGTCTGCATCGGGCCGGCCATGGCCCGCGAGAGCTACCTGAGCATCCCGGCGATAATCTCGGCCGCCAAGATCACCGGCGCGGACGCCATCCACCCCGGCTACGGCTTCCTGTCCGAGAACGCGGAGTTCTCCGCCGCCTGCCGCGACAACGACATCACTTTCATCGGGCCCTCGCCCAAGTCCATCCAGCAGCTGGGCCACAAATCCGAAGCCAGGAAGATGGCCGTTAAAGCCGGCATAGCCGTGACCCCCGGAACCAAGGAATGCGTCTCCCAGAAAGAAGCGGCCGCCCAGGCGGCCAAGATAGGCTACCCCATAATGATCAAAGCGGCCGCCGGCGGCGGCGGCAAAGGCATCCGCATAGTGCGCGAGGCTTCCCAGCTTGAGAAGGAAATGACGATGGCCTCCGGCGAAGCCAAGGCGGCCTTCGGCAACGGCGAAGTCTATTTCGAAAAATATATCGAGCTTCCCCGGCACATCGAGGTCCAGTTCGCCCGCGACATGCACGGCAACGTGATAGCCTTCCCGGAGCGCGACTGCTCCATCCAGCGCCGCCACCAGAAACTGGTGGAGGAATCTCCTTCCCCCGCCGTGAGCAAGAAAATGCGGGAGGACCTGGAAGAAGCCGCCGTGAAGCTGGCCAACGCCGCGAATTACGTGGGCGTGGGCACGGTGGAATTCCTGCTGACCCAGACGGGCGAGTTCTACTTCATGGAAGTGAACACCCGCCTGCAGGTGGAGCACCCCGTCACCGAGTTCATAACCGGCTTCGACCTGGTCCGCGAGCAGCTGCTGGCGGCCTCGGGCGAGAAGCTTTCCTACACCGGCGGCCACACCGTGCCTTACCGCGGCCACGCGATAGAGCACCGCATCAACGCCGAGGATTTCACCCGCAACTTCGCCCCGTCCGTGGGCAGGATAGAGGAATGGATGGTTCCCGGCGGCCCCGGGGTGCGCGTGGACACGCATGTCTACGCCAGCTACAACCTTCCCGTCTATTACGACAGCATGCTGGCCAAACTCATAGTCTGGGCCCCCGACAGGCCCGCCGCGGTGGCCAGGTCAAGGCGCGCCCTGGCGGATTTCCAGGTGAAAGGCGTGCATACCACTATCGACGCCCATAAGCTGATAGTCGAAAGCGAAGCTTTCCAGGCGGGCAAAACGGACACCGGCTTCATGGAAAGGCTGCTGGCCCCCGCGGAGCCCGTGGCGGCAAAGTAAAATTTGCCGCAAAGAGGCACAAGTAGTTCGGAATCCCCGGATGACTACAAAGAATAAAATAATCTCCCTTAAGAAGGCCATCGCCCTGCGGGCGGCTTTGAAGCGCGGCGGGAAGAAGGCGGTTTTCACCAACGGCTGCTTCGACCTGCTCCACGCCGGGCACATCGCTTCGCTTGAAAAGGCCCGCTCATTCGGGGATTTTCTTTTCCTGGGCCTGAACTCCGACGCCTCGGTGCGCAGGCTGAAAGGCCCCTCCCGCCCCATCAACAAGGCCGCCGACCGGGCCGTGGTGCTGGCCGCGCTGGCGGCCGTGGACGCGGTCATAGTTTTCACGCAGGACACCCCGCACGAGCTGATCAAGGCCCTGAGGCCGGACGTGCTGGCGAAGGGCGCGGACTACCGCAACGGAACCGTTGTCGGGGCCGAATTCGCCGGGCGCGTGGCCCTTATTCCCCTGCTGAAAGGGCGGTCCACGACCGCGCTGGCCAAAAAGCTCGGCAAACGCTGAACCGCGCCATTATTTCTATATCCGCAAGGCTCGTAATTTAATAAAATATTAGATACATTATGACCGACATTTTTGAAAAATGCAGGAACTTCAACATTGTAAAGCAGCTCATCGCCTCAGGGATCTATCCCTACTTCAAAGAGCTTGAATCCGAGCAGGCCCCCGAGATAACCATCAAGGGCAAGAAATTCATAATGTTCGGCTCGAACAATTACCTGGGCCTCGCCAACGACCCGCGCATGAAGCAGGCCTCCATAGACGCGGTCAAGAAATTCGGCACGGGCGTGGCCGGCTCCCGCTTCCTGAACGGCAACACCGTTCTCCATACTGAACTTGAGCGCAAACTCGCCGCTTTCAAAGGCCGCGAAGCCGCCATCATTTACGCCACCGGCTACCAGATGAACCTGGGCGTCATCGCCGCCCTGGTCGGCAAAGGCGATTTCGCCATCATCGACAAACTGGACCATGCCAGCATCCTGGACGGCTGCAGGCTTTCCCAGGGCGAGCTGCGCCGCTTCAAGCACAATAACCCCGCCGACCTCGAGCGCGTGCTCAAAGAGATCGGCCCCCGCCACGGCAAGCTGGTCATCGTGGACGGCGTCTTCTCGATGGAAGGCGACATCGCCCCCATCCCCGAGATCTCCAGGATCTGCAGGAAGTACGGCGCCCGCCTGATGGTGGACGACGCGCACGCCACCGGCGTGATGGGCAAGCGCGGCCACGGGACCTGCGAGCATTTCGGCCTTACCGGCAAAGAAGTGGACCTGGTCGTGGGAACCTGCTCTAAGTCTTTCGCCTCGGTAGGCGGCTTCGCGGTGGGCGACAAGGACATAATCCACTATATCCAGCACATCTCCCGCTCCATGATCTTCTCGGCGGCCCTGCCGCCCGCTTCCGTGGCCGCCATCTCCAAGGCCATCGACATCATCGACGAAGAGCCCGAGCGCATCAAGAAGCTTTGGGATAACTCCCGCTACCTTATGAAGCGGTTCAAGGCCATGGGCCTGAACACCGGCGAGACCCAGACCCCCATCATCCCGGTGATCATCGGCGACAACGAGAAGACCTTCATGCTCTGGCGCATGCTTTACGACAAGGGCCTGTTCACCAACCCGGTGGTCAGCCCCGCCGTGCCCCCCAAGCGCTCGCTTATAAGGGTAGTGGCTACCGCCACCCATACCCGCGAGCAGCTGGACCGGGCCCTGGACATTTTTGAATCCTGCGTAAAAAAAGTCCTTAAGAAAAAACCCGCGGTCCTGGTAAAATAAGTTCCGGATCCCATAGCCGCGCACCGCAACAAAGCGACCGGAGGCCTTTGCCTCCTGATTTACGCCGCCGCCAATTTATGTCCATCGCAATCAAAGAACTCCCCGAATCGGAACTCGGCGCCTTCATAGACTACCCCTTCGACCTTTTCCGCGACCACCCGCACTGGGTGGGCGAGCTGAAAAAGGACTCCCTGCATCTGCTGGGCCTCGGCCACCCTTTCTGGCGCCACGGCGAAAGGAAGCTTTTCATGGCTTACCGCGCCGGCAAGCCCGCCGGCCGCATTGCGGCCATAATCAACAGCGCCCATAATTCTTTTCACAGCGAGAACTGCGGTTTCTTCGGCTTTTTCGACTGCGCCGATGACCAGGAAGCCGCGGCCGGGCTCTTCGCGGCGGCGGATAAATACCTCCGCGCCAAGGGCATGGACAAGGTCCGCGGCCCCGTGAACCCCTCCACCAACGAGACCTGCGGCCTGCTGATAGAAGGCTTCGATTCCACGCCCATGGTAATGATGACGTACAACCCGCCCTACTACGCCGGGCTGATCGAGGCCTCGGGCTTCGCCAAGACCAAGGACCTGTTCGCTTTCCAGATGGAAGTGGCCGCCGGCTTCCCCGAGCGCTACGAGAAGATAGTCCAGCGCATTAACCGGGGCGGGAACATCGTCGTGGACCTGGTCGACATTAAAAAGCTCGACGCCGCCATCGCGGAGATCAAGGACGTCTACAATTCCGCCTGGGAAAAGAACTGGGGCTTCGTGCCGATGACGGAAGCCGAGCTGGACGACATGGGCCGCGCCCTGAAGCCGATGCTCAAGCCGGACTACCTGTTCTTCGCCAGGGTGGACGGGAAAGTCGCCGCGTTCTGCCTGATGCTGCCTGACTTCAACGTGCCGCTTAAACAAGCCCGCGGCAGCCTGAACCCCCTCACGCTGTTCCCTTTCCTCTACAATATGCGGTTCAAGATGAAGGCGGGCCGCATGCTGACGCTGGGAGTGAAGAAAGAATTCCGCGGCCGCGGCCTGGAGATGTTCCTCATAAAAAAGGCCATCGAATCGGGCAAGAAAATGGGCTGGCAGTACGGGGAGATGTCCTGGACCCTGGAAGACAACGCCCTCATCAACAACACCATCGAATCCATAGGCGGCAGGGTGTACAAGAAATACCGCATCTACGAGAAGAAGCTGTAGCCGGCCGCCTTTTCCGCTTCCGCCAGCGTTAACCTTTCCGCAATCTTTATTTAACCCCTCCCTGCTATAATTATTTTATGCGGTTCTCAGACCTGAACAAAATGCGGAAAGAGGAGCCTGCGACCGAGCCCGGAAAGAGGGCCCGGCCCGCTGCCGCGCCTGTAAAGGAAAAAGCCCGGGCGCCCGCGCCGCCGGAGGTGAAAACCGCCGTGGCCGCGGAGCTCCCGCCCGTACAGGCCCCCGAGACCGCCGCCCCCGAAGCCGCAAAGCAGCCCCTGAACAACGGCAGCGCCAAAAGCCGCAGGGAAACCAGGGCTCTCGCCCGCGCGCCGGCCATCCCCTTCAAGGACCAGGACGAGCAGGCGCGGGAGGTTTACGCCCGGGTCCTCGACCAGGCCGGAGTTTTTCTAAAGAGCGTCGACCAGACCTATACCGAGAAGTACGAGTCCGTCCTGGCCACCTGCCGCCTGGTCACGGATACCCTCAAGACCAACGGCGTGCTCGTAAATTACACCTCTTATTCCACCGCCGAGGATTATCTGCGCGCCCACACCGCGAATACCACCATAATGGCGCTGGCCCTGGGCCAGGAAGCGGGCCTGCCCGCCTCGGAGCTCAGCCTGCTCGGTTTCTGCGCCATGGCGCACGACATAGGGATGACGGAGCACAGTTCTCTCTATAACAGCCCCGGCCGCCTGGATGAAAAAGAATTTTCGGAGATGTCCCTGCACGCCGAGGCCGGCGTCGCCAAGCTGGACCGGATAGTGGACCTGGATTACAAGATAAAGGACCGGGCCAGGACTATCGTGCTGCAGACCCACGAGCGCGCCGACGGCTCGGGCTACCCGGACCGGCTCTCGGACGAGGCGATAGACCCGCTTTCGCAATATATAAGCATTGCCGACGTCTACGAGGCCATGACGCACCCCAGGGCCTGGAGGGACGCGATCAATCCCCCCGACGCGATCAAGGAGCTGGTGGAAAAAGAGGGGCGCGGCTTCAACTCCAGGGCCGTGAAAGCCCTCATCGCCGCGGTCTCCATCTACCCGCCCGGCTCCCTGGTGGCGCTCTCCTCCGGAGAGATAGTCCGCGTGATACGGGTGACGAGAGGCTTCCTTACCAAGCCGCTGGTGCAGATCCTCCTGGACTCCGATTTCGACGAGCTCGAGCCGCGGACGATGGACCTTTTCGAACACCCCCTCACTTCGATAGAGCGCGCGGTTAGCCTTAAAGAGGTAGAGGCCCGTAATCCCAAATTCGCGGCCAAACTGGAACTGGCCCGCTGGTGGGTGGAATGGTAATGGGGAAAAAACAGCTTTTATTCATCGAGGAGGAAGGCTACGTCATCTCCAGGGTGAACGAGATCCTGGGAGCTTTCCCGCAGTTCGAGATCACCCGCCTCGACGACGCCGAGCAGGCCCGCGCCCTGCTGGACGAGAAACCTTTCGACATCGTGATCACGGATATTTACGTCCGCGGCGCCAGCGGCCTGGAGTTCTCTTTCAAGGCGCTGGCGAAGAACAAGGACGCCTGCGTTATCTTCATCACCGGGCTGGACAACATCGACATGGCGGCGAAAGCCGTCAAGGAAGGGGCTCTCGATTTCGTGCTGAAGCCCCCCGGCCTGGAGCGGCTTACGAATATCCTGAAGATGGTGGTTATGGTCAGGGGCTTAGCGCCCGCGGAAGACGGTATAAATTAATTTCAAGGGGCGCAGGAGGTAGGCGGCGGCGGAAGCGGCGCCATAGCGGCGCTCCATGAAGCTTTTTTCGGGGAAGGTGTATTTTAACAGCAGGCCCGGGCGGAGCAGTACCGGCAGCAGGTATTCGAGCGGGGTGGAATGTTTTTTGGCGGCTTTCTCATAGAAGGCCGCCTTTATTTTTTCCAGGCCGCGCGGCTCCAGGGCCCGGAGGTCGGCTTCGGGTATCGCCAGCGGGCCGGCGGCCAGGCGGCTTATTACGGGCCAGATCACGGGGCGGAGGCCGTAGATTTCGGTTTTGCGGACTACGGCGGCCCAGAACTTTTCCCCGTCGCCGGGGGCGTGCAGGGCTATGCGGGCGCAGTCTTCGAGTGCGCGCGGGGTTAATTCGCCGTGGTTAAGCAGCGGGTGGGCGGCGGCGTGCAGAAAGAGGTCGGCCAGGTTGAGGGCGAGGCCGCCCGGGCCGGGCTCGAGGCCCCAGTTGAAGAGTTCTTCGGTACGCTTGATGTGCCAGAGGCCGGTATGCAGGTCGAGGATGGCCGCTGGGGCTTCATTTCCGCTGGTGCGTATCCAGGCGTCGGCGCTGTTGGGCATGGGCCGGTAGCCGAGGGCGGAGAGGATCTGTTCGAAACGTTTGAGGTGTTCGGGGCGCAGGAGCACGTCGACGTCGCTCATCCCGCGCTCTCCGACGGTGTAGATCCCGAGCTCGAGCATCGCGGCGCCCTTGAGCGGCACTATCTCTATCCCCGCCTCGGCGGCGACCGTCCTGGCCTCGTCGAAGGCCCCCAGCAAAATGATCTCCCTCCCCGCGATAGCTTTATCCATAATTGGAATTACCGAACTAATATACAACTTTTAACAGGGGACCGCGAGATGCCCAGTCGGGGCCTACCGCAGGGGCAGGAACGAAAAACGCGTTCGGGCACACCGTGCCCTCACTCTTCTCTCGCCCTCCGCGCTTACGCAAGCGTCGGGCTCAAGAGGGTTTTTCTTATCCT
>Ga0079306_1000594_pt1 | contig 31530 bp, 31 predicted proteins | sample Methanotroph_Enr_FD_79181 | JGI IMG/M metagenome (GOLD analysis project Ga0079306, IMG submission 79181) | Enriched soil microbial communities from Old Woman Creek wetland in Ohio, USA - Methanotroph_Enrichment_5 | ecosystem: Environmental > Terrestrial > Soil > Wetlands | place: USA: Ohio... | reverse complement strand
TTGTTCCTGGCTTATTACTTATGATGGTAAACTCCCTTACAGCTATGTATCTAAAAAAGAGTTTCTGGAGAAGAGAAAAATAAATTTGACAACTTCAATGCTCTATGCGGCTGCAGGATTTAAAGATGCACTTAAGAACCTTGAAATGGAGAAAGGGTTAATGGAAAAAGAATATAAAAATGATCCTGAAAAACTTGCCAAGTATATGAAAGGATATAATTACACCAAAGGCAGGTATGAAAAATTCCTGGCCAATAATGAAGAAAATTATAAGCCTGAATTTGATAAAATCGAAACTCTATTAAATATGTCTGTAGAGGAATTGAATCAACACGCTATTGTAAAACTGGATCCTAATGCAAATTTATCTTCTTATTTGTTCACTGATGAGAACGACCCTTTCGGCGAAATACTCATCAAGCCAAACCCGGGTTATTTTAATAAAAAATTACCCAGGTCTGCACCACAATTCTTCTGGATTAATGTAATATGGAATCACAACGACCCAATAGCAACAAGATTTAGTGAAGACATTAAAGCAGCAGTTGATTTTACTGCATTAAAAAATATGCTTGGGAAATAGCATCTTAGGTGGTTAAATAATAAAAAAATGAAAAAGGTAGTCCTTTTATGCGTCTTGAGTGTTTCGGTGGCATTATCTGATGCTCAGCCCATTTCGCGTCAATCCATCGAAGACAGCGTAATTGGCTGGATGAAAGTCTATCACTTCAATGGCATTAAAGAATCTAAAAAAGTTGACGATAAATTGTATTCAGCAGCCCAGTTGTCGCTCTGCGATTCATTTGCCAACTGGATGCAGGCCAGCTATCTGCCAAAAGGTGCTTTAGGCGATGTGAAAAAAGCTGTTTCTGAAAAACTTGGTTTGTACAATCAGCACACTGCCGCCAGGCCGCAAAGTTACGGTGCATATTCCAAATCCTATTTTGAACTCAAATACAACAGCAGCCACAAACTGGTACCAGAAACAAACAGCAATGTATATTGGGGCATATTTGCCAACCAGGTGCCTGGTGATTGGCCTGTTCGGGATATCTGCACCCCCACCCAATATTATTTCACCATGCCAACCTCTGAAACAGAGGTAGATGACGAAAGCATCAAAAAAATACTTGATTTAACTCAGAATGGAAACATTAAACCTTACATCACCTTCTGGGTGAAAAATATGGGATTTGGTGGAGGAGCGGAGAACGTTTTATTATGTAAAGACAATAAATCCCCTTTTGTTAAAATAACCAGGGGTGAATATTTACAAGCCTTAGAATCTGCAATCTCGATATTTTATGAAAAAGAAAAGAAAATAATTTCTGAAGCAGAACAAGGTGATCAAAAAAGAATGGCTGTTTCTGTAAAACATTTAGATGAAAAAATTGAAAGATATGCTACGGGTTTGAAAGAGAACAGGGAAAAATATAAGAACCGTCTGGGTGAACTGGCAATGACCAATTCACAGCCAGATCTTTCTGATTTGGGAAATGGAAGGGATGTATTTAGCAATGGCTATTTAACTGACCCGGAATCAAATTCAGGAAGATACCCGGTGTACAAAATTGACCCAGTTATGGCAGAGCTTTGTAAAAAGGATAAACCACAGTGGATATTGATTAGCTGGGCATATTATCCCTGTAACCCAATAGAGGAACAACAACATGAAGCCATTATCAACAACTTAAATTTCAGCTACATCTATAACTTTTTCTTTGATTCTGAAAAAGTAAAAAGCCAATCCTATAAACCACTCCGGTCTCCATAAACCAAAGAAACCGCAATGGTTGCTGGAGCAATGGAAGTCAGTATAATTAAAATCAACAAGGATTATTAATATTTTCTAAAACAGATAAAATGAAAAAGATTGTTTTTTCACTCATCCTCTTGTCATTATTGTCAGGATTGCAGGCACAGCAAGCCACAAAAACTGTGGCAAAACCGGCTGCCGGGAGTTCGCTTCTAAGTGGTATTTACTGCGCTCCATTCGGAAGTTCTATCACTCTACAGAATAATGCTAAAAACGACCTTACTGTTACCGCGGAAAAGGAGGTAGGTCAGGTGTACAGCAAAAATACTTTCAGTTTTGCAACTCCTTTTCCCAACGGGACCAAATACAAAGTAACTCTCAAAAAAGCACCTGCCGGGCAAACGTGTATCATTTACGCGGGAAGCGAAGGAACGATACCCCAAAATGCTAACACGCTCAGGGTTTGCAGCGATTATACCTACGACAATGTAAGCCGGAGTTCCGACGACAAAGCATTCAGCACATTCTACGAAAGTACCGACCCGGATGTGGGTGGGGCAGCAGGCGAGGACGGACGCTATGTTGTTTTTGTATCCTCGGCAACTTTTGCAGGCTCTACAGGAAAACACCGGCAGATAATCTGGCGCGACCGCAACACAGGTACTACTAAACTGGTAAGTGCATCTGCCAGCGGCGCAGAAGGCAATGCCGATAGCTATTACCCTGCCATTTCAGGAGATGGGAAAACGGTAGCTTTCGAATCGTATTCAAGCAACCTGGTTGAGGGTGATAAAAACGGCTTACGCGATGTTTTCGTCTGGCATGCTGCTACCGGGAAAATACAAACGGTAAGCGTTGGCAAAAACGGTGCTGCCGCTGATGCGGAAAGCTATGAAGCATCAGTTTCGGGTGATGGAAACCTGATCGCATTTACTTCAGCTGCCGGTAATATTTCTGATATAGAAAAAGGCATTTCCAATAATAATGTTTTTATACGTGATATGTCGCTGGGTACTACCACTATGATCAGCATTGATCCTAAAGTTAAAAAAGGCGGAGGTGGTTCCAAACCTTCCATTTCATACGATGGCAGCCGTGTAGCGTTTTACTCTAATACGGAAGCCTTGGTCCCTAACGACAACAACGGGCTCTGGGATATTTTTTTATGGGAGAAAAACAGCAAAACGCTTAAACGGATAAGCCTTACTTCGGATCATAAGGAACGCAACCAGGGCAACGAAAGCGCTAACCGGGTAGTATCACCGTCAATTTCAGGAAATGGCCGCTACATAGCTTATGCAACTACCGCCACCAACATGGTGCCTAACGATAATAACAACTTCCAGGATGTTTTCCTTTATGACAGTAATACCGACAGTACCATCATGGTAAGTAACGCTAACGATGGCAAACAAGGCAATTCGGACAGTCCTATCGGGCAAGGGGAAAAAATTGCCATTACTTTTGATGGAACTTGGGTAGCTTTCTCAACCACTGCAACTAATTTAGGAGTGCCTGCAGCTAACATAGTAATGCACAACATATCGACCCGGCAAAACAAGGCCGTTTCTTCTGTTGTGGGAAGTAGTGTCGGTCGTGCCACATTATCACAAAAAGGCGGTTATGTTGTATTTGGAATTGGAGGAAAACTTGACAGCAGGTTTCAATCGTCAGGAATTTTTGCAAACTATACAGGTCTTGGCCCCTGCCGGTTTTGCCCTGAATAGTTCAGATGTATTGCCCCGGATACTGCCCTCAAAGTTCAGATGTATTGCCCCGACCTTTAGGTCGGGGATTATTTGAATAAAACATAATTCATAAACTTTAAAGAAAGTTTCATATGAAAAAAATATATGTCTTTTTTGTTTTCTGTCTCTCGGGATTGAGCTTATTTGCCCAAAAGGAAACTTTTGACCTCTTTGCTTATACTCCACCATCAGGATGGGAAAAAGAAGTCACTGAAAACATTATCAGTTATACCCGTATAGATAATAAAAATAAATCCTGGTGCAGGATTGGCGTTGTGAAAAGCACAATCAGTAAAGGAAATGTGGAGGCTGATTTTGAAAGCGAATGGCAGGACCTGATTGTGAAAAACTATAATCCTACAGAAGCACCCGTTCTGAATGAAGTGCAAGAAACTGACGGCTGGAAAGTAAAAGAAGGGGTTGTGAAATTTGAATTTAACAATGCAGTTGCACAGGCCATGCTTACTACCTTAAGCGGATTTGACCGCTGTGCAAGTATTGTCATTACACTAAATAACCAGGAGTATGTAAACGATATTGACACATTCCTGAAGTCTGTTGAATTCAAAAAGATGGAAACGGCTACACAACCACCTGTAGTCATGAACAATACCGATGATGCTTCAATTATTGGCACATGGGGAATAAGTGCCAGCGACCAGTCGAGCTACCGGATGAATAATGGCGTTATGAATTACATTGTCCGTCAGTATACTTTCAATCCCAATGGCACCTACAGCTTTGTCACCAAAACTTTCGATCCTTTTATGGATAAATTACTTTTAGGTAAAGAAAATGGTACTTATCTGATTAATGGTAATAATCTCACTATCACTCCTGAAAAGAGTGTTTTGGAAGCCTGGAGTAAAAAGGATGGAAGAGATGAATGGGGCAAATTTATATCCAGCCAGAATATTGAATTAGAAACAGTAAAGTATCAGTTTACCAGGCATTATTTTTCCGGTATAAAGGAATGGAGTCTGGTCTTTCAGGCTGATAAACAAACGCAAAGAGATGGCCCGTATAGTGGAGGTTCTGCTTTTAACAATGCCTGGATTTACAGCCCTCCATGCAGCCAATGTTTCATTAAATTACCGGATTAACAATGATTTTATTCCTTTTAAATTAAAAGTCAGACAATTTCTATCCTTATAAATCACTTCACATGAGAACAATTATTTTAATTCTTTTACTTTCTCCGTTTTTTGGTTTTCGCAAACTTCAACCGTATTTATTAAACTAACTGATGCAAAGGGCCAACTTATAAAAGGTGAGTCTGTAACAAAGGGTTTCGAAGGCTGGATAACAGCCACAACATTTAACTCTGCAGGCAAGAATAATACACAGGTTAATTTTAGTATGACCATAAACAGAGCTTCAGCTGATTTCAGAAAAGCGATGGCAGATGGTGAGTTTCTGACCAATGGCCAGGTCAGTGTGATGGGAGCTGGTTCAATGTATGGAGGTCCTGCTACACTTTACAATGTTAAATTGGAGAGAATTTCTGTCTTGTCTTGCACCGATGCCATGGGTTGCAATGGTGTGATAAACACATCGGTTACTTTGCAGGCCACCCGTATTGGATGGACTTATTATCAAACCGGGAAAACTGGAGTACCTGTAATTTCGAAAAAATACGGATGGGATGTAGAAAGTAATAAAGAGTGGGTTAACTTTTAAGTAATACAGATTATGTGGTCAGCATACATTACATGCTGATTGTTATCGATTTTACTGCTTCAGCCAGCCTGGCTGTGATCGCATTATAATCCTGATTGTTGAGCCGTTCACGATGGGCACTATCAAGGATTTTTTCTTCGTTATCCGGGATTTTGCTATACCATTCAGTCCCTGCAGGCATATCGAGCGCTTTACGTGGAATGATATGCAAATGGAGGTGAGGAATAGTTTGTCCTGCAGCAATGCCGTCCTGTATAGTCCAGTCGAAGCCATCACAGTTGAAAACAGTTTTTAAGACTGCCGTGATTTTCCTTGCAAATACCATCATTTCGCCAAGTTCATCCTCCGATAATTCGAACAGCGATTCGTAATGATGATTTGGTATTATAAGCGAATGCCCCGGCAATACCGGGGCAATATTATAAATTGCACTGAATCGCTTAGTCCTGTAAAAGGATTTTCCGACGATCTCTTTTTGACAAAAAAGGCAGCCTTCATCAGGAGGGTTTGTTGTTTGATGCATTTTTCAGCTTGTCAGATGATCTATTTCGGGAAATTCCCTGTAATCTTGGAAAAGAACCTGTGAACCATGTGAAATGACCCAACCGGTTCGGCAAACATCATAATGCAGCGGTCTGCAATATAATTTACATCTTTCCCCTGCAGGTAATTTATCACTTCATCATTGGTTGAACCCTGCTGCAGCCACATATGCTTTATGCCTTTGTTGAAGGCCTTCTCCACAATTTTTATTGTTTTATCCGGTGGTGTGTTTACAAAAACCGCTTTCACGTCGGGGGGAAGTGTTTCAATACTGCTGAAACACTTGTCCCCTTCGAAATGAGTTAAATGAGGATTAACAGGAAGTACCTTGATGCCCTTCTTTTTCAACGACCGGTAAACGGCATTCCCGAATTTGTTTTTGTTCCGCGATACTCCAACCACAGCAATATGAGGTTGTTGCATAAACAGGTTAATTGATTCGCTTGCTTTCATAACTTGTTGGATTAATTATTCGAAAATAATTTTCATTTCAACCCGCCTGTTTTGCTGGCGGCCTTCAGGTGTTGTATTCGGAGCAATAGGTTGGGTTTGTCCAAACCATTCCGTTTTAATACGATCGGGCTCAATTCCTTTTTTTACAAGATAGTTTTTTACGGCCAGCGTCCGGTTCTTCGACAGCGTAAGGTTCGTTAGCGGTTTCCCTACATTATCGGTATGTCCTGAAAGAGAGAGTTTGAACTCGCTTCGTTTTTTCATGACGCCTGCCAGTTCGTCGAGCGAACTGTATGAGGATTTCCTGATGATCGATTTTCCTGTTTCGAACTCTAGATTACTGAATGCTTTTTTAAGAATTTCCTGCTCTTCTTTTTTTATTTCCGGGCATCCGTTGTTTTGTGCCACTCCGGGAATGGTCGGGCACAAATCATATTTATCCGAAATACCGTCGCCATCGGTATCAGGGCAACCCCTGAAAACAGCTGTACCCGGAATACTGGGGCAATCATCGTCTTTATCGGGTATGCCATCGTTATCCGTGTCCTGGTATGGACAGCCATGATTTTCAATCGGGCCTTTTACAGCAGGACACGCATCTTCTGCATCAATTATCCCATCTCCGTCGGTGTCAATAAACGGGCAGCCTTTGTTCTCGCGTGTTCCTGCAACCGTAGGGCAGTTATCGTCCTTATCAGCGATACCGTCGCCATCCTGGTCAGGACACCCATTCATGGATGCCGGTCCGGCACTGAACGGGCATTCATCGTTCTGGTCAATAATACCGTCTCCGTCGCTGTCAGGGCAACCATTAAACTGTGGCAGGCCTTTTACGTTCGGGCACGAATCGTTTTTATCAATAATTCCGTCGCCATCTGTATCCGGGCAACCATTAAACTCCTTTAATCCTGCCACATCCGGGCATTCATCCTTGGCATCGGTTATGCCATCCCCATCCGTATCCGGGCAGCCATTGAGTTCAAGCAATCCGGCAACGGTTGGGCACTGATCTTTTTTGTCCGATACGTGATCCTGGTCTTTATCGTGGGGGCAACCATAAAATACCGGAATCTTCAGCACTACGGATGCCGAGGTTCCATACCTGGATTTTGATGATACAAGCATCGAGAGAATATCATTTGATCCTATCCACAACGGTCCTAACCGCATTCCCAGGCCGATGTTCCATTGTTTCAGCGCATTGTACTGAAAAGGAACCGAAACGCCAAACCATTTTTTGTCGAACCGGGGTGCAATGTTATATGCCGTCATATAATGCACCTTGTTTGCCCTGTCACCTTTCCGGTTAATGGCAATGTAAGGAGTGAAATTTACATAAAAGCCATTGGCAATCCTGACATCAGCCTGCATGCTGAGCGAAAGGGGAAGAGCCATTTTATAGCTGTCAGGTAAATTGGTAACAGGTGAAAACGTACTGTCAATAAAATTATTGAAGTCGGATAGTGAACTGATGCCTAAATCGCGAATATATAAATTGTGGTAATCGGCAATAAAATCTCTGCTTTGAGGATTCCTCTTATATCGCACACTTCCGATATCCGATGCGGTAAAACCGATCCGGAACAGGTATTTATCCTGGTCCCTGCGCCACAGATTGGTTTTGCCATCCATATCATACTTGTATTTCATCCAGTCAGGACGATATTCGTAAACAAATCCCAAGTCGAAGGATAAAGAAGGATCGGCATTGAAGCGGTAACTTACATTGTTTTCCAGGTTGTCAGATGTGCCGAAATTAGTATGCGTACTATACAACGAAATAGTGTCCTTGCTGTTAATCTCGTAGTTTAGGTTTTTCATAAACATGTATGCTGACCCTAAACCCTGGTTTATTTTCAATGTTGCTCCGGCCTTAAGGAAATGCTCCTCCTTATCCATCATTACCCGCGCATAGGTAAATCCATATTCGACCCATGAATTGAATTGGGCATTCAGATTCTCATTCTTGAGTCTTACACCCATTAAACTGGTTTCATTCCCGAAGTCATTAAGCTGTGTGGCAAGGGTTTCTGTGAGGTTGTCAATATTCAGGATGGCCCGCACCGACGGGGTAAATGCGATGGAAGCTTTCGGGGAAAGCGAAATCATAAATGAAAACAGGTCCTGTTTAAGGCTGAAAATCCCTGTTTTATCCTGGCCATTGTTGTTGCGTATAACATATGGGCCGTTAAAATCCAGGTCTTTTAGTAATTTCGGATGGGAGAGTACATACGGATCGATGCCATAATAATTGTTGGTAAAACTAAAACTTGTTGAACTTAGTGCCAGGTCAAAACGATACCGGCTATCGGCTATGGATGCCGGTTGCAGATGAATGCCTGTTATCCCGGCATAATTACTCGGTGCAAATGGAAGGAAATCCTGGGCATTTGTGTTTATAGTTATCAGGAGCAGAAAGAAAAAGAAGGAGTAGAGTTTTTTCATAGATCAATTACATTAAGACTAAATTTTACCAAAAATAGTGAATTGTTGATGTATTGATCACTGCTGCACGAAAATTTGTCAGATTATTTTTATTAAGAATATCTTTGCCTTCCAAAACAGCTTAGCAGTTCAGGAAAATGGAGTATTCGTTTCAAAGGATTTATAAGGATATAGTATTGAAGTTGAAAGGGATATATCCTGATGAGGAGGCCCGTGCCATCGCTGACCGTGTATTCGAACATTATTTAAATCTTACTCCGGCACAAAGGGTTTTATCCGGGAAATCCCCGGTGGATATCGAAAAGATCCCTTTGATTGAAGAGGCCATAAGCAAATTGTTAAACCGGGTTCCGCTGCAATATGTGCTTGGTACGGCATATTTTATGGATATAGAATTCCTTGTTAATCCGTCAGTGCTCATTCCCCGGCCCGAAACCGAGGAACTTGTGAGTTTGATGTTGAAATATTATTCAGGCATAAAATCAGCTCAGGAATGGCATATCCTGGATATGGGTACCGGTAGCGGATGCATTGCCGTTGCCTTAAAACGCTATCTTCCCGGTTCGCATGTTTCGGCGGTCGATTTTTCACAGGAAGCCATTCAAGTAGCTGCGGCAAACGCCGATAAAAACAATACCGAAGTTCACTTTATCATAGCGGATATGCTCGATCGGACTCAATGGGAGGCATTGCCTCAATCCGATATTATCGTCAGTAATCCGCCATATGTAACACAGGCCGAAAAAACATATATGCTGCCCAATGTTGTTGACTTTGAGCCGCATTCTGCCCTGTTTGTTCCGGATGAGGACCCTTTGCTTTTCTATCGTTCGATCATCGCTTTTGCGGAAAAAAAACTAAGTCCTCACGGCAGTCTTTGGTTCGAGATGAATGAGATGTTTGGTGAGGAGGTAAGAGATTTAGCTCTGAAACAGGGTTTTACAACTGCAAATATTATTTTTGATTTCCGCGGAAAAAGCCGATTTTTGCACGCAATACGATGAATTCTCCTTCTTCACTAATTATAAAACAAGAAAATGACAGAACGCGTTAGAAATACTCTTCGGGATTCAAAAGCTGCACGCTGGACGGCGCTGCTGATAGTATCCTTTACCATGTTTGCCGGCTATTACCTGGCTGATGTTATGGCTCCTCTCAAAGGCCTGCTCGAAAACGAACTCAGTTGGACAAGTACGGATTATGGTTTTTTTACCTCGGCTTACGGCTGGTTCAATGTGTTCCTGTTCTTTCTGATTATAGGGGGAATTATTCTTGATAAAATGGGTATTCGTTTTACAGGGATGATGTCGTCCACGGTGATGGTAGTAGGCGCAGCGATTAAATACTGGGCTGTTTCGACCCATTCGCTGGATGGAATGATCATATTGGGCTGGAAATCGCAGGTGATGGTGGCTGCTCTCGGCTATGCCATTTTTGGAGTCGGGGTAGAAGTCGCAGGGATTACAGTTTCGAAAATCATTGTCAAATGGTTTAAAGGCCACGAAATGGCGTTGGCGATGGGATTGCAGATATCCATTGCACGTATGGGAACTGCGCTTGCCATATCCACTTCCTTGCCCATAGCCTTGCATTTCGGTCATGTTTCCGCACCTATACTCATTTGCCTGATCATGCTCTGTATCGGACTCATCGCATTCTTTATTTATACATTCGAGGATAAAAAACTGGATGCTTCCATAGTTGCCGATAATGTTGGCAGGGAAGTTGAACCTGTCGAAGATTTTAAAATGAGCGATATCCTTTTTATCATAAAGAACAAGGGCTGGTGGTACATCGCAATACTTTGTGTATTGTTCTATTCCGCGGTTTTCCCTTTCCTGAAATATGCCACCGATCTCATGGTTAATAAATTCGGTGTTGATCCCTATTGGGCGGGTGTGATTCCTGGATTGCTGCCTTTTGGCACTATTTTGCTGACGCCATTGTTTGGAGGTATTTATGATAAGAAAGGGAAAGGCGCCACGATCATGATTATCGGGGCTGTAATTATTATCATGGTTCATTTACTTTTCTCGGTGGCACTTTTTAATAATTATATTTTTGCCATTTTCAATGTAATATTGCTCGGCATAGGCTTCTCCCTTGTTCCTTCCGCCATGTGGCCTTCGGTACCCAAAATCATTCCTGAACGCCAGTTGGGAACAGCTTATGCACTTATTTTCTGGGTTCAGAACTGGGGTCTGATGTTAGTTCCCTTGTTAATAGGCTGGGTGCTTGATAAATATTGCATTACAGGAACTTCGATGCTCGATGGCAAAGTGGTTACAGCTTATAACTATACCATACCCATGCTGATTTTTACATCATTCGGTGTTTTGGCACTCTTGTTTGCATTCCTGCTGAAAGCCGAAGACAGGAAAAAAGGCTATGGTCTCGAGAAACCCAATATTCAGATGTAAATCACTTTTTAAAGAAGGTATTCATAACACTTTAGCCGGGCGGAGATTCAAATCTCCGCCCGGTCTGTTTCAGCACCAGGAAGGAATGCATCCGGTCTGCGAAGATTGCCCCGGTATCCGAAAGGAAATACCCAACTGCCAAATAGAAACTGTCAACTGCCAAATAGAAACAATCAACTGCAAAAAGGAAACAGTCAACTGCAAAAAGGAAACTATCAACTGCAAAATAGAAACTATCAACTGCAAAAAGGAAACTGCCAACTGCAAAATAGAAACAGGCAACTGCAAAATGTACGCAACCAGCCGTAATTCCGGGAGTGTAAATTAACCTGTGAGGAGAGTAAACTAAACCGGGTAAGCAGAGTTTTTAATACCTTTGCAAAGCCGGTAACAAGCCTGTCATTACATTCCGTTTCGTACTTTTATCGTAACCTAAAATTTAAAAATGAGGCTTCTTATAGTTTCAGCTACATCGCTCGAAATAAAACCTTTGCTCACGTTACTGGGGAAAGGCCGGGCTTTGCGTCATCGTATCATCCGTTACAGGTACAAACATTTTGAGATCGATATACTCATCACTGGGGTCGGAATGGTTCCCACAGCTTCGGGTACATCGGTTGCACTCGGCTTATATATGTATGATGCCGTTATCAATGCCGGTATTTGCGGAAGTTTTAACCGGGATATTCCGATAGGCCAGGTTTTGAACATCATTTCCGACTGCCTGCCCGAAACAGGTGCCGAGGATGGCGAACATTTCCTTTCAATTGTTGATCTTAAATTACTCGACCAGGATGAATTTCCATTCAATGGCGGGAAACTGGTAAATGAGTCGGTCTTTGAAAGCAGCCTTATCAACGGGTTACTTATTGCCACCGGCGCAACAGTGAACACGGTTCATGGAAATGCTAAAAAAATTGCTGCTTTTTTATCCGGTCATAAAGTGGATGTGGAAACCATGGAAGGGGCTGCATTTATTTACTCCTGTAAAATGTCTGGAGTAAGGCATATTCAGGTTCGAAGCGTTTCCAATTATATTGAGGATCGTGATGTGTCGAAATGGAATATTCCGCTGGCTGTTCAGAATCTGAACCATTTTCTGCTGGATTTATTGAATGAATAATTCATAACTCATAACTCATAACTCATAATTCATAACTCATAATTCGTAATTCAAAACTCAGATGAAACTCACCCTTGGATTTTCTCCCTGTCCCAACGATACATATATCTTTGATGCTCTGGTTCACCAAAAAGTGGATACCGAAGGTCTCGAATTCGATTTCTTTCTGGCAGATGTTGAGAAACTGAACGGGGAAGCCTTCAGCGAAAAGCCAGATATTACCAAGCTGAGTTTTCATGCATTTCTGCACCTGGCGGGCCGTTACCTGTTGCTCGATTCAGGCGCCGCACTGGGTTTCGGCGCCGGACCGCTGGTCATAAGCAAACATCTGAAACATTTTAATGAACTGGCCGGGAAAACCGTGGCAATACCTGGGGTATACACCACCGCAAACCTGCTTTTTTCGCTGGCAATGAAACAAGAGGTTCAAAAAAAAGAACTTCTCTTTTCCGATATCGAGGATGCCATCCTTTCCGGTGAAGTGGATGCCGGGGTCATTATTCACGAAAGCCGGTTTACTTATCAGTTAAAAGGACTTCACAAACTAATCGACCTGGGTGAATACTGGGAACAACGCACCGGTTCGCCTGTTCCATTGGGCGGAATAGCGGCACATAACAGGCTCGGGCAGGATGTTATCGCAAAAGTGAACCGAAGCATCCGGCGAAGTGTTGAGTTTGCCAATGCTAATAAGGGGGAATTAAATGAATTTATCCGCTGTCATGCCCGCGAAATGGACGATGCCGTGATGCAGAAACACATTGACCTTTATGTGAATGAGTTCTCAGTGAGCCTCGGTTCGCAGGGTAAACAGGCAGTAGAACAGATGTTTGAGTTTGCCGTTGCTGCAGGGATCATCCCAAAGATCCCTGGCCGGATTTTTGCAACGGATGCGCATTAGTTTTGATGTTTAGTACATTTCTCAGGACAACTTAAAAATAACGCACTTTTCCATTTGCCTTATTAGCTTGCTGTCAAAGATTTTGCACTACTTTTGTAGTAATTTTTAAATGAGGATCAATTGAAGTACATACCTGCATTTTTCATAATACTTTTCTTTGTATCCGGATATCAGTCTGCTTTTTGCCAGGTTGACAGGGGAGGGGTTCCCCGGAGTTTCCAGTTTCAGTTTATTCAGAAATCGCAGCTTCAACGTATTGATGTCGCTCCTCCCGATCTGCTTTCAATTCAAAAAGATGATTCAGAAGATGCTGCGCACGAAAAATCATACAGGGTTGGGGTTGAAGTCCCTGTTACCATTTCAGCTGCCCTTAATGGACAATGGGACGATATTCCGGGAGGCGGGCGTATCTGGAGAGCAACCATTCGCTGTAAAGGTGCCCAGGGAATAGGGTTAAATTACAGTGATTTGCGATTGCCTGAAGGATCCGATATTTTTGTTTATACACCTGACCATAATCAAGTAATTGGCGCGATTACATCAGCCGAATTACCCCAAAAGACTTTTACAACCCGTCCTTTGAAAGGCGACGAACTGGTTATTGAATACTATGAGCCGGCAATTGTTCACGAACAGGCAGTGATTGATATTTCAGGGATCGTATATATGTACCGGTCCTTTATTTCTCATGATCTAAATTCTGAAAAATCGGTTTCTTCCGGCAGTTGCGAAGTGAATATAAACTGTGAAGAAGGTCAGAACTGGCAGAAACAAAAACAAGGTGTTGTAAAGATTCTGGCCAAAGTAGCTTCAAAATATTTTTATTGCTCCGGTAGCCTGTTAAATAACACATTACAGGATTTCAGCGGATTGTTGCTTACTGCAGGGCATTGCAGCGAAGACAATAGCGGGACGGATGCATCTGATATCGACTTCACACAATGGGTATTCTATTTTAATTATGAATCCCCGGGTTGTTCTCCAACCACAATCCCAGCGGAGTTAACCGTGGTTGGCGTCCAAAAGCTGGCAACATCAGCAAATCTCCCGGACGTTGGTTCTGATTTTTTATTACTTAAATCACTTAAAGATATTCCGCCCAAATACTATCCTTTCTATTGCGGATGGGATGCAGGCAATGGGAATTCCACTTCCGGGGCATGCATTCATCATCCGGATGGGGATGTAAAAAAGATATCCACGTATACAAGTGCGCTGGGTTCAGGCACCTGGGGAACAACTCCCAATACCCATTGGCTTGTTCAATGGGCCGCTACTAAAAATGGATTTGGCGTTACCGAGGGTGGATCATCAGGTGCTCCTTTATTTGATGATGAAGGATTAGTGATCGGAACACTCACTGGAGGCCCCAGCACTTGCGAGAATCCAAGTGGAGACGACGAGTTCGGGAAGGTTCCCTATTCATGGATATCAAATGGATCGCTTGCCAGTCAGCAGCTTAAACCATGGCTTGATCCGGGTAATACCGGGATACTCAAAATGCCGGGTTCATATAATGAAAACCTGACTGTAGCTGATTTTTCAGCCAACAGCTTTGTGATTCCTGTTGGTGGGACAATCGACTTCAATGACCTTTCTTCCGGAAAGCCTGATAAATGGCACTGGTATTTTCAGGGTGGCAAACCCGCCGAATCTACCCTGCAAAACCCTTCAGGTATTATTTTTGACCGGTATGGTGCAATGAATGTAAAACTGGTGGTGAGTAATCAATATAATACAGATTCCATTGTTAAAGAGAAGTACATTGATGTAAAGGTTGTTGTATCACCCAATCCATGCAAAGGTATAGTGAGCATTCTGACAGATATCCACAATGAGAATGATGTTAGCATTGAAGTATTTGATTCCTATGGTAAGATTGTTCAGCGATATAAGTATTCGGGTGCGGCTTCATCAAGTTACAGCATAAAATTGCCGGAATATGGCAATGTTTTTTTTATAAGAATAATTCAGGGAAACCAGGTGCAAACCCATAAAGTAATTGTGGTTCATTGATGGGATATTTCATTTCCGGCACACCCGGGCAAAGCAGGTAACATTAAATAAGATGATAATTTCAGACATAGTTGAAAAGTCGGCTATCAAAAGCCAGGTCAAAGATATAGCATTAAAAGTTCTTGATGCGATCCGTATTTCGCCCGAAGAGGGCATACTGCTTTACCGCGATGCTGATACATCCTTGCTTGCCTTACTTGCTGACCAGGTCAGGAAGCGTACTGTCGGCGAATATGTGTATTACAACCGAAATGTTCATATTGAGCCTACCAATATTTGCGTTTACGATTGTAAATTTTGCTCCTATTCGCATCACCAGAGTAAGGAATCGTGGGAGCTCACGATTGATGAAATGGTGAAAACCGTTGTCAGCCTGGGTGATGATATTACTGAAGTTCATATTGTAGGCGCTGTACATCCGGGTCGTGATATTTATTATTATGCCGACCTGGTAAAACGGGTGCACAAAGCCAGACCCACACTTCATATCAAAGCGTACACTGCTATTGAAATTGAGTACATGGCAAAGAAAGCGGGAATGAACTTTGAGCAGGGGCTTCAGCTGCTGAAAGATGCCGGGCTTAATTCATTGCCGGGCGGAGGTGCCGAAATATTCGACGATGAAATCAGGGAACAGATTTGCGGAAAGAAATCCTCTACCGAAGCCTGGCTTGAGATACATGAAACAGCCCACAAACTGGGCATCCCGACTAATGCAACTATTCTGTATGGCCATATCGAGCAATTCGAACACCGGATTCATCATATGGACCTCCTGCGGAAATTGCAGGACCGCACGGGTGGCTTCAATGCATATATCCCGCTGAAATTCAGGAATAAAAACAACGAGATGTCATACATCCAAGAAGTCTCACTGATTGAAGATCTCCGGAATTATGCCGTTTCGCGTATTTTCCTTGATAATATTGCACATATAAAAGCATACTGGCCTATGATAGGGAAGGAGATGGCTGCATTGTCACTTGCTTTTGGAGTCGACGACCTGGATGGGACGATTAACGATTCAACAAAAATATATTCCCTGGCAGGAGCAGACGATCAGAATCCTTCGTTAAGCAGTGATGAAATCAGGCAGCTTGTCATAAAAGCCGGGCGTATTCCGGCAGAAAGAGATTCGGTTTATAATATTATTTCAGAAGGATAGAGACAATCATTTTGCTGTAATTAATTTGTATTGTATATGTATTACACTGGAATTGTATTTACCGATGAATATGTATTTAATGAGTATTTATAGTTTATTGGAATATTTATTTTAAACATATCAATGAAATATTAATTGTAATAAATTTAATATCAAATAGTTACTGTTTTATTTTTGTTTTTATGAATTCCGGACAATAAAAAAATATAATTTTTTTTTAACAATATTGTTGTTTTCCTATCGATATTACTTATATTTGTTACATGATATAAATAATTCTTAATCTTTTACTAACCAGGACTTACGTTATGAAAAAAATTCTACTAATTGCTGCAATGGCAATCTTTATGAGTTGCCAGGGACTTTGGGCCAACCAGGCTGATGATTTCAAGTACAACAAGCAAAAAGTTCAGGATGAATTCTCGGATCTGAATCTTCTTGAGCAAACTGTTATCGACAATAGTTTTATAACCTTGTCGGAAATGAAGAGTAAAAATATGTTAACAAGCGAATTCAGTAACCTCAATCTTACCAGTATGATGATGGAACCGGCATTAGGAATTCCGGGCTTTTGGTGGGGATGTGTATTAGGTCCGGTTGGGATCCTGGTAGTTTACGCGGTAACTGATAATGACAAGGATGAAGTTAAGAAAGCTTTATACGGTTGTCTCGTAAGCACAGGTATCTGGGTTGTATTTGAAATTATCTGGATAGCAGCCTTGGGGAACAATTTTGGTTTCTAGTATTTGGTTTCCAAAACCAGGCCTATTCCTGTCATAGATATCTATTGATTGTTTCTTTTTTCGATTTCTTTAAGAATGAGATAGTCAGAATTATTTCTAGTAGACAGGTTGAAAAAGAATAAGTAACTTATTGTTTGAAACTGGTATATGTTTAACCAGGAATAAATAATTGTTTCCGGCCTTATGAATTTTGAGCAGGTATAGAGGCAAAGTCAGCTGTCTTTATACCTGTTTCTTATCCAGGTATACATGTTTGCTAGCAATCGTTGAAAAAAATAAATTTATCGGTTCATTCTTAAAACTGAGATGACTCAGTAACTTTGTATAGTTACTGGTCAATGTTATATTATCTTATTAAACCTGCTATATGGAAAAAGGAATTTTACTGGTTGCAGCCATCATGATTTTATTCAGTTGCAAAGTGCTAAGGGCTAACCAGGCTGACGATTTCAAGTTTGATGAGCAACAGATCCGGGATGAATTCATGGAACTGAATCGCCTTGAGCAAACAGTAATTGATAAGAGTTTCATGACTTTCGATGAAATGCTGAGTCAGAATTTAATACCCGCCCAATTCAGTAACCTGAATGTTACACACAGCATGATGATGGATCCGGCATTAGGTATTCCCGGTTTTTGGTGGGGATGTATATTCGGTCCGATAGGAATTATAGCAGTTTATATTATCTCCGAAAAGGATGAGGTTGAAACAAAGCAAGCTCTGACAGGTTGTATTGTATCGGGCGGAGTTGAAATCATTCTGATGGTAGCTTATTATGTCTGGGTATTTTCCTATCTGGAATCAGGTATTTAATAAAGTATATACAAAGGTTTATTTTGTGGCATGTTGAATAGGGATACTGTTTGAAGGACCACTAAATGTTACCGGGAAGGTTCTCTTTTTCAGGATATTCAATTCATGTCAATGTTAATTCGGCTGAATCCAAATTGGTTTTTAATGTATCAGCCTAAGCTTGCATACATTTAAAGAGTAACAGGTATATCCCCTGGTTAAAATTTATTCTTATCCGGTTTCAAAATCTTTCCTAAATTTGAAGCATATATTCAGATAATAAAACATTTGCGATGAAAATACATACCAACCCATTAATCATATGGTTCCTGATTCTGTTGCCTCTACTTACATCAGCACAAAAAGAAGCCTACTACCGTGTGCGGGCTGATTTTTCGATTAAAGAGAAAAGTACAGATGGCAAATCGAGCTTAACTATGGGCGCGGTTTTCTTCGACCGGATGAAAAATAAAATCGTATACAATATCCGTTTTCCTGAAAAGGAGACCTGGCTTTTCCAGGATACGCTCATGTATAGGGTTGCAAGCAACAAAATTGAAAAGAGTCCGTTAGTGCCTGGTTTTATAGATTTTTCTATTTTTAACCTTTCGCTCAACAACAACCTGAAAGACTATGGATTGAAGAAATCAGTATACAAAGTAAAGAGTGTGGTAAAAGAAGATAATATGGTTATTTCGACCTGGGCGCCGCAAAAGGAATATGAGAAAGTATTAGGTGATATCAAAATATCCGTTGTCGATAACAAACTCTATGGTGTGGTTTTCTACAATGCCAAAAAGAGGATTATCGGGAAACAACTCTTCACAAACTATATGACCATCAGGAGTTTTGAGTTTCCGACTGAGATTGTGAATCTCTCATACAAGGAAAACGGGCAGGAAATTCACCAGGTGACCACTTACAAAAACATTAAAGTTAATAATTGGGATGAAGACACATATAATTATACTCTTCCTCGCAGGTAGCTTGTTTTCGGGGAAAGTGGCACATTCACAGCAACTTATTCCCTTCGACAGCCTTTTGGCAAGGAACCAGGTTGATGTTCATAAACATAAATTTTCACCGTACTTTCGTGATTGTACCAATGAACTTCAGGTTATTATGACTGGTTTTTTTGTAGGCTATAAGAGTTTTTTCTCATCCCAGGATCAGAAAAGCTGCACATTTACACCCAGCTGTTCAGTATATGCTATCGAGACTATAAAAAAGAAAGGTATTTTTGAAGGATTTCTGGATGCCATTGACAGGCTGACTCGGTGCAACGGGCTTTCGCCTGGCGAGTATGAAATAGATACAGAACAAAAGTTACTAATAGATAATCCCTGATCAACAAGAAAACTTACCCGTAAAAATTGTGTTTTAAACTTTCCCAATAACTGACTTGCTTGTGGCTACTTATAAACAGTTGATTACAAAAATATTAGATCGTATTTATCAGACGAAATTCCTGTCCCGGCATATCTGCATATTTATTGTATTTATAGCAAATGTTCACCTGGTTTCTGCGCAGAACCTTTACGATTACCAGCATTCAGAGAAATATGGGCAGTACCTTTTCGATTCGAAACAATATAAGCTTGCTTCGGAGGAGCTGGAGCGGGTTCTTTTTTATAACCGTGATAATGATTCTGTCAAATTCCAGCTCATCCGGTCATACCTGCTTGACAATGAGTTTGCCATGGTAACAAAGCGAATGGACAGTCTGTTTCCCGATCCGTTAACCATGCCCCGGAACTATGCCCTGGAATATTCAAAAGCGCTTATTTCACTCAATTCGATTTACCAGGCTCAGAAATTTATTAACAGAAGTTCGAATCTAACGGGGAATGATAAGCTTTACCTGAATTTAAATTCGGAACTTCTCGATTATAAGTGGGAAACAGCGCAGAAAACATTTGTAGAAATGAAACAAAAAGATATACCGATGGCTTCCAGGTACGAAGGTGTGTTCAGCCGTATTAATACCGTCAGGTATAAGAGTCCTGGGTTGGCGCTTGCGCTATCGGCGGTTGTCCCGGGCTTGGGTAAGGTGTATACTCATAATTGGAAAGATGGGCTGTTTTCGTTCATTTTTGTTGCCGGAACTACATTCCAGGCCATCCGGGGTTATGAAATATATGGTAAAAAGAGTGGGTTTTTCATCGCATACACAAGTATTGCAACTACTTTTTATCTTGGCAATCTGTATGGTTCATTTAAGGCAGCAAATAAATTCAATGATAAACTCAGAAAGCAAATTCATTCGGAAATCCGCTCTGTTTTTAACGATACTTTATAGTATATTACCTTCGTTTCTACCAGCACAAACAGCGGAGCAAACATATGCCTTCGCCCTTTTCGAAAGCCGGCAGGGGAATTATGATATTGCTATAAAATCGCTGAAACGGATCCAGTTTTTTGATGACCAGAATAAATTCCCGGGAGTTTACAAAATGCTGGCAGATTGCTATTTCGAAAAAGCGAGTTATGAAGATGCTTATTATTACTACGACCTGGCTGCGGTACAGGCCGAAAATGACAGCGTTCTGCCGGAAATTGTCGCACGTAAAGTAACCTGCAGACTTTTTGACCATCAGTACCAGGAAGCGCTTATTGATTTGTTGTCATTCAGTAAGAACCGGAACGGCAGGCAGCAATGGCAATTCGATATGTTATTCGGGATTACCTATTTTTATCTGGGCGACTACCATGCATCGGAACAATATTTCCTGAAAAGTGCTGATTCGTCACAATTTCAACAGGTTACAAATCTGAATAATGACTTCAGACAGATCAGGCATATCGAAAAACGGTATAATCCTGCTACATCCAGGGTGATGAGTATTATTATTCCTGGTTCAGGGCAGATATGGGCAGGTGATTACCGTAACGGCGTAAATTCCTTGCTTCTCATAACGGGGCTTTTATCCGCCAGTGTAGCCCTCACAGGCACGTTATCCATCTTTGATTCATTTGTAATTGTCGCTCCCTGGTTTCAGCGGTATTACATGGGCGGATATCAGAAGGCATATGAAATTACCAATACCAGACAACAATCTGAGAAAAATAAGATACTGGCGCATATGGTACACCTGCTTAACCAACCAGCAATACGATGACCATTACCATAAATAAAATGATACGATTTTGTTTCTTAAGCATATTTTGTCTGATGCTTGAAACTGTCCATTCAGAGACGACAGCGCTTACCGATGATAACAGGTTGGTCGATGAAATTTATAAGGGAACGTACCATTTTCATTTTCAAAAAGTGGATTCATTGATCCTTTTAAATGATTTGAATCATGCTAAAAACCTGAGATATAATCTTGCTGTTGTAAATTATTATTGGTGGCGGCTGATTTCAGGTGAAGAGAATGGTAAGTTTTCGTCAATGGTCTCAAAACGAATAGAACAGATTAAAACGAATTTCCCGGCAGGTAAATCCGGCCGGAATGATGAGCAGCTATTTATGCTGATCTCAATTTATGCATACAGTGCGCGCATAAGCCTTCTCGATTATTCGTATTATTCGGCACTGAATGATCTGTCGCACTATTATTCATTACTCAAATTATCATTTGGCAAGGAAGAAGTTTACACGTCCTTTTACCTCACGTCCGGGCTTTATTATTTTTTTGCAGGGTATGCCAAAGAAAAAATGCCCTTGTTAACTCCATTATTATATTTATATACACCGGGAAATATGGAGAAAGGTATCCGGTATATCAAAAAAGCTGAACTTTCCGGTGATAAGGAAATAAGCCAGGAAGCTAAATATTTTCTGATGAAAATTAATTTTGACGTTTATCAGAACTTCACAGAATCAGCCAAATACTGTCATCAACTGATGGCCATGTATCCGGAAAATCTGCTTTTTCAGCTGTATATGTTTCGCATCAGCCTCGCGCTCGACCAGGTAAGTTCTGCCAAGGCCCGACTGGCGGTTATTGAAAGCACTGCACGTAACAACAGTCAACTGACCAAGGATGAAAAAGAATCCTACACGCGATTGGCAAAAAAGTATTTGGACGCCTATTACAAAAAGAAAAATTAAAGTTATTGGGATTATAACTGGGCCATAAGCCGAGTTTGAGTTATCCGAAATAGCCAAGGTAATTTATAAATTGGATCTTGTGATGAGATATACGGCACTAATTTCATTTGATCAGGTTTGAGAATTGGAATAGGTTGCCAGGATGATTTAAGGCATACTTTTATTGCTGATTTATAGCAGATTAAAATAAATTTTGTCGAACTTATATATAGGTAAACATACTATTTTATATCTTTTAAAAGGGATTTTATTTTAAGTATCCAGCAGGCCCTATTTAAATCTTGGAGTATTTTATTATACGTTCAGGGAACAATTCAAACTATTCCTTCTTATCTTTGTTCTAGAAAAATAATTAACGTTTAACCAAAAACCAAAAGCTATGAAAATTAAATCTTTGCTATTAGCCACTTTGTGTGCTTTCGGATTTCTGACGGTAAATGCTCAAACTTCTACATTTGTAAAAGGGGATAAGGTTCTGAACCTTGGTATTGGGTTTGGCGGATATGGTACATGGGGATATCATCCGGCAATTCCTCCCATTTCTGCATCTCTTGAAGTGGGAATAAAAGATGATATTTTGGAAAAAGGGACCATCGGAATTGGTGGATATCTGGCTTATGCCAGCTATAAGGAATCAGGTTATTACGGAGATTCTTACTGGACTTTCAACAGGATGGTTATCGGAGTCCGGGGTACTTTACATTATCCTCTGGTTGATAAGTTGGATACCTATGGAGGCGTAATGCTGGGATTTAATAAAAATACGTGGAAATGGAATGGATCCGGTGTTCATGGTTCCGATTCAGGCGGTTCCGGATTGGGATTCTCACTATTTGCAGGTGGCAGATATTATTTCTCAGATAAATTTGCTGTTATGGCAGAGTTAGGCTATGGGATTGCGTACCTGAACCTTGGTGTTGCCTTAAAATTATAATTTTCGTTTACAGCTAAAATATAAGAGGCTGTCTTTATGAGTCAGCCTCTTATATTTTATTCAGTTTCCTCGTCAGGATCAATCTTCATTACATACCGATCCCATTTCCCGATTACTGCTTTCATATCATCTGGTAATTCTGCTTCAAAATACATTTTCCGGCCATCAGCCGGATGCGCAAAACCAAGGGACTGAGCATGCAGGGCCTGGCGCGGGCATACCTCGAAACAATTCTGAATAAACTGCTTGTATTTGGTAAAAGTAGTTCCTTTCAGCACCTGGTCACCGTTGTAGCGTGCATCATTAAACAAAGTATGCCCGATATGCTGCATATGGGCGCGTATCTGATGTGTACGTCCTGTTTCGAGTGTGCATTCGATTAGTGTAATATAATGGAACCTGCGAAGCACACGGTAGTGTGTGACAGCTTCCTTGCCATGGCTGCCATCCGGGAACACATCCATGATCAGCCTGTCGCGGAGGCAACGGCCAATATGCCCGGTAACGGTTCCTTCCTCCTCTTTAAAATCGCCCCAAACCAGGGCCTGGTATTTACGGTCGACCTTATGCTCGAAAAAGCCGCGGGCCAGGATGCTTTGTGCAAGTTCGTTCTTTGCGACCAACAGCAATCCGGATGTATCTTTATCGATACGGTGCACTAGGTATGGGCCTGTTTCACTTTTTATGCCTTGTTCCTGGAAACGGTATGCCAGTGCATTCACGAGGGTACCGGTATAATTGCCATGTGCCGGGTGCACAACCATACCTGCCGCTTTATTGATCACCAGCACATCATCATCTTCATAAACCACATTCAGCGGGATATTTTCAGGAAGTATTTCCGTATCACGAGGAGGATAGGCCAGAACGATCGAGATGATATCCAGCGGTTTTACACGGTAATTTGGCTTTACCGGTTTTTCGTTAACCAGGATATTATTGGCACGTGCTGCATTTTGTATCTTATTTCGGGATGCATTCTGTATCCTGCCCATCAGGAATTTATCAATGCGTAGCATGGCCTGCCCTTTGTCAACTTCAAATCTGAAATGCTCGTAAAGATCATTTTCTTCAGCCGAAGCTGAGGTGTCGTCTAATTCTTCTTCTATCATATTCTTTTATACCTCATTGGTGACAGATTATGGCCTTTGATCTTTCAATATTAACAAAACCGATTTGAATAGCAATTCGTACTATTTGATTCTGTTTAAATATCTTTTTAGTAATTGGATTAAGTCTTTAGATGAGGCTTTTATAATCCGTAAGACCAGTATCTGGCAAAATCATCTGATAATAAGCTTTCCGGCGGCTTTAAGTCCCGTAACTTTATCGGTGAGAATTACCATGTAAAATCCCGGATTAAGCGAACTCACATTTACAGGATTGTAAAATGTGCTAGATAAAACAGAACTTCCGGTGGCAGATATAATGCGTATATTCAGATTATTACCCGCATTATTCTTCCAAGATTCAGGTAAGTTGATTATAAGATTGCCATCAGTTACCGGATTAGGCTGAATACTGAGATGTTCCACAGCGGATGATTTGATAACTCCAAGCGGATTTTCAGGACCGACAACCGGCCGCATCATCAGTGAACCATAGTTTACCGAATCGCTCATTTGCCAGGTTCCATCTACATTAAAAAACCGCTCTGTGTGGCTATCTTTATAACGGTCGAATCCAACATTCAGATTTTCAACTGACGATTGCGACCATCCGATATAAAACCGCAGGCCGGGAAATGTGCCGGCATCAATTACAACAGGTGTGTCGAACCAATAGGTGTTAAATTCATTCAGGTTGCTGGTGTATATCGGGCTAACACCGCCAAGGGTTTTAACAACCTGCCCCGGTTTGCCGTTTGCATCATTCCACACATCAAGATCAATCACCTGATTCGACCCGCCCAAAACCGGGTTGAAGTAAATCTGAATTCCGCGAAGCGTATCTGTTTCGTTGAGTTTAAACTGAACAGCATATGATCCGGCAGCCCCGTTGATCCCTATTCCAGCCTCTGCCGTTCCGTTATCATATGCATAATAATTACTGAATATCTGGTCGAAACGTATTGTATCGTTTGAGCGGAATAACGGATTGGGATCGGGTGAAAGGGAGTGCGTGATGTGAAAAACAACTTTTTCTTCATTTGAGACTCGGAAGAAGTAATTTACAGGGGGGCGGGCCCATGCTGGATAATTTTCATATCCATTTGTGAGAAACGGATAAATGGTATAGGGACCGCCATCGTAATAAGCTTCAGGATCGAGCGAGTTCTTACGGATGTTATACTTGTAGGTCCTGTTCTGACCTTTGCTGTCAAGGTTGGCAATAGCAATATCAAGAGTATCTTTCATCTCGTTAATGAAATTTTTACCGTACTGCCTCATTGGCATGGCCTCGTAGTTGGTCAGCATGGAAGGTGCCAGATCGGCAAACGCAACATCAGCAATGTCGTCAATATTTTGCTTCGAATCAAGCCTGACCACATCAATATTCCATTGGCTTCCGTTGCCGCGCCAGTCGGGTTGAGAGTTGCCTGCCAGGGTTGCAATATTGCGAAAACGGAATTGAAAGCCTTTTTTAAAGTACGAAGTGCTATCCTCAACAGTGGTAATAGGAATTAATACCTGCCTGAAATATTTTTTGTCTGGTAATGCAAAAGTATCAACCTGGATACCGCCGTCAGTTGACCATTTTGGGACCCATCGCGCCTCAGTCACCGTTCCGCTGGCCGTTATATTCGTAATGCTATCGCCCGGTGAATGAAATTCAAGGATCAAAGAGGCTTTTTTAGATGGAGGACTGATGGCTCTTCCTTGCGGCTGATAATAGAAACTGAGGTAGACAGAATCTCCCCGGTTAATTGCCCGTTGCACTGGCGTGAAAATTGAATCAAGACGGATCGGGAGGGAGGTCATTTTGTCAGCATCAAACGGATTCGGACCCGCACCCGGGTATTGGGCTCCTTTGTCGTCGAGTGCATCTAAAGTGGCTACACCAATACTTGGCGGGTATTTGGCATAATCCGTATTTATAAAGGCAAAGCGATCGGCCCAGCGTAAAGGGGATGGATAAACAGAAATTACCGAGAAATCATCGTAAAAGGGCAGTGTAATAGCTTCAACAGGATTGGCAGGAGTATTCTTCAATTTATATTGCCTGGCAACAGCAGGATTATATGCCGGTGCAGTCAGAATCTCCTGAGCTGTAACTGAAAAACTTAGGAAGGCGATAAATAGTATGGCAAAAATATTTTTTGTCATTCAACGTATACGTTAAGGTAAAGGTGTTTGAGCCGGAACTGAGTCAATCACCAGGTTTTTGATATAATCTTCGAAGTTGAGTTCAGTACCTGATTTGTAGGTAATTGCAAAAACGGTCCCCGCCACAACCCGCTTTCCGTAAATGTAAACAGGGTTTTGTTCATAAACCAGTGCGTTCGTGCTATCGCAATTGGCTGAGTAACTTTCTGCACCTATTTTTAAGCCAAGCCTTGCTAGTTCACGCAGAGCCGATTCGCGGGTTTTCCCGATCAGGAAGGGTATGGCAGGCTGCCCGGCCCCGGTCCCTGATCCGATGACCAGGTCAACCACTGAGCCTTTAAGGATCGGCGTTCCGGGTTTCACTATCCGTCCGTTCACTGTTACCTTAAGGACGGCATTCTCTGCTATATCAGCAATTACACTGACGTTGCCAAGTTTCAGATCATACGTTTGCAGAAGCGCTTTGGCACGTCGCAGCGAGAGGTCAACCAATTCAGGCATACTCACCTTTTCAGGCATATAGGATACCAATGACAAGTAAATGGCTCTTCCCGGTTTAACTTTAGTTTCGGGCAATGGATCCTGTGAAATTACACTTCCCGGTTTACGGGTATAATCATATATTGAATCAACAACTATCAGTTCAAAATCTTTACTCGATTCAAGGTTGTTCACCTGATCCATCATTAGCCCGACATAGTTTGGGGTAACGGCTACCTGGTCGTGACGCGTGTATGCTTTTAAAACCGTGAGAGTAATCCATACAATTCCAATGAAAAGCAGGAAAGAATATGCCAGTTGCTTTAAAAACCGCCGGGTCGTGATAAATTGAATAAAGTTCATAAGCCTTTTTGTACCCTGAGTAGTTGCTGGTTAGCCTCTCGAATATATAAACTGCAAGAGTGCGTTATTATTGTTTTTTTTGCAAAGATATAAATTTACATCGCAGTGTTGGTATATAAAGGTTCTTTAACTTTGCACATTCAAATAACAGTTCCGGTTTATTTTTAATTGAAAAGTCTTTTAGGGCTGCTGTTGAGAAATGAAGATAAGAAGCAGAAACTTTTTATTTAATATGACATATGGCATATGACGAATAACGATTTACCAAAACCATTAACTTTTTCCAATTTATATGCGTAAAATAAACGTTGTGCTATTCATGGGTGGCGATTCAGGCGAATATGAAGTTTCAATTGCCAGTGCTTCGCAGGTTAAAAACAACCTTGATCCTGAAAAATATATGGTTTACCCTGTCTTAATAAGGAATGGGAATTGGACATATACTCCCGAAGACGGAACACAAATCCCGTTTGACAGAAATAACCATTGTCTTTTTATAGAAAGCGAACCTGTAAATTTTGATTGTGCATTTATAGCCATACATGGTACGCCGGGTGAAGACGGGAAATTGCAGGGTTATCTCGAAATGGCAGGGATACCGTATACCACCTGCGATGTAACAACTTCAGCACTTACTTTTAACAAGTATTTCTGTAACGACCTGGCTAAACAATACGGTGCAAAAGTCGCCTCAACTATCCTCCTAAAGCAAGGTGAATCCTGGAACCCTGATTCCCTGGTCGCAGAAGTCGGATTACCTTGTTTTATCAAACCCAATAAAGCGGGATCGAGTGTTGGTGTGAGCAAAGTTTACGAAAAGGCAGGTATAGAAAGTGCAATTAATATGGCATTTGCCGAAGATGATGAAGTGCTGGTTCAGCAATTTATCAAAGGTCGTGAGATGGCTTGCGGAGTTTTCACATTGAATGGCGTTGTGACGGTTTTTCCGGTAACGGAGATAAAATCAAAAAACGATTTCTTTGATTACCACGCAAAATATACCGAAGGAGTAGCCGAAGAAATAACACCTGCTCATATTACGGAAGAGGAGGCAAATGAATGTCAGCAGATTACGGATTATTTGTATCGCAAATTCAATTGCAAAGGAGTTGTACGCTTCGATTATTTTCTAAAAAATAAAGAATGGTGGTTCCTCGAAGTTAACACAGTTCCCGGTTTTTCAGCCGAAAGCATTGTTCCCAAGCAGGCTAAAGCCGCTGGCTTTAAGTTGAAGGATTTCTTCGGGGCATTGGTTGAAGAAGCCATTAAAAAGAAATAATGAGATTTGCTGCATTATTTTTAATTCCAGGAAACATCCAATCTCTGAAGTCTTGCCTGGTTTATGCCCGGGAATTTAAAAAGTTAACCAGTTTGCTGACTGCCCTGGCCCTGTGACTTATTTTGTTTTTCTCCGGGAGAGACATTTCGGCAAAGGTTTGCGCATACCCGTCGGGCAGAAATATAGGATCATAGCCAAATCCTTTAATGCCTCTTCTTTCGGCAATGATTTCGCCATTTACAATTCCTTCAAAATAATGCACTGATCCGTCAATAATCAAGGCTATGACTGTGCGGAACCTGGCTTTGCGGTTTTTAATCCCTGCCAGTTCACTGAGTACTTTATCAATATTTGCTTCAAAATCATGCCTATCGGTTGCATACCTTGCCGACAAAACTCCCGGCAGGCCACCGAGGTGTTCAATCTCTAATCCGGTATCATCAGCAAAACAGTTTTTCTCAAAAGTAGTATACACGTATTGTGCTTTAAGCAATGCATTGCCTTCAAGAGTTGGGGCAGTTTCAGGGATATCCTCGGTACAGCCTATCTGCTGAAGGCTCTTAATTACAAAGTCATTACCAATAAGCGATTGTATTTCAGAAAGTTTATGAAGGTTATTGGTGGCGAAAATCAGTTCGTTTATCATTGGTTATTCATTATGGTAAGGTTCGTTTTTAAGAATGGTCATGGCCCGGTATAGCTGTTCCGCAAAAAGCAGGCGAATAAACTGGTGTGTGAACGTCATCCGCGAAAGCGAAACAGTTAGGTCCGCTTTCTGTTTCACGCTGTCAGCCACGCCATAGGCGCCACCGATGATAAATAATAATTCCCGGGTTCCGGCATTCATTATTTTTTGCAGAAATCCTGCAAATTCCATCGAACTGAATTCTTTTCCATGTTCATCCAACAGAACCGTAAAGTTGGCAAATGAAAGTTTTTCAACTAACAAAATTGCTTCTTTTTCCTTTATTTGCTCGGCATTCAGATGTTTCCGGTCTTTAATATCAGCAATAATTACTTCTTTCACCTTGACATAGTGTTTCAGCCTTTTCATAAATTCTATATAGCCGTCATGCACGAAGGCTTCCGATGTATTCCCTATCATGAGGAGTGTAATATTCATTCAGACAGTTATTTATATTTTGCGTTCAGCCTAAAATTTTCACCAGGGAGTGATGCTATACCATGCCAAAGATACTTACACTCCTTAATTAACCGAAGAAAAATCATATTAGATTTTTTTGGTGTGATTTTTGTACCTTTACAGAGTTGTTAAAACAATGTAATGAAAAACACGATTAAAATTGTAATTTTCTGTTTGTCAGTGTTAATGTTTACTCAGAGTACAGCTGTGGCCCTCGAATCACCCGGATTGATAGAGAATATTACTTCAGCTATAAAAGCCGGTAACTCTAAGGAACTGGCAAAGTATTTTGGCCCGACCATGGAAATTATTCTTCCCGGAAGCGATGGTACCTTCAGTAAAGCTCAGGCCGAGATGATCATGAAAGACTTTTTTGCAAAATCTGCTCCCGTTTCATTTGTTGTCAATCAGAAAGGGAATTCGGCTGGCGGAGCTCAATTTATCATTGGTACATATAAAAGTAAAAATGAAATGCTGAATGTTTATATCCTCCTGAAACCGGTTTCGAATCAATTGATGATACAACAAATTCATTTCGAGGCCGATTAATAAATCTTTAATTTTTTTACCGTGACTATTGATGAAATTATTCTTAAAGCACTTCGCGAAGATATAGGCGAAGGCGATCACACCTCTTTATCAACCATTCCAACAAATGCTTTAGGCAAAGCTCGCTTACTTGTAAAAGAGGATGGAATATTAGCCGGGGTTGATATAGCCCGTAAGGTATTTTTTTATACAGATGACCGGATTGTCATGGATCAATTTATCAGTGATGGATCGCTGGTTAAAGCCGGTGACATAGCATTTGAAATTAGTGGACCCTCAATTGCATTGCTTACAGCTGAACGGACGGCACTCAATTTTATGCAACGAATGAGCGGTATTGCCACCCATACCCGCCAGATGGTGGATGCTATTGAAGGATTACCAACCCGAATACTTGATACTCGTAAAACAACACCTTTGCTACGCGAGTTCGAAAAAACAGCTGTCAGGCTGGGTGGTGGATATAACCATCGTTTCGGACTTTACGATATGATCCTGATCAAAGACAACCATGTGGATTTTGCCGGTGGAATTGCAAAGGCAATAACGGCTTGTCATGAATACATGCAACATAAAGGTTTACACCTTGAGGTCGAAATTGAAGTCCGTAACCTCGACGAAGTGAAACAAGTGCTTGAACAAGGCGGGGTAAACCGGATTATGCTTGATAATTTCACGTTCGGAAGGTTACGGGAAGCCGTGAAATTGATAGGACCTATGTACGAGACCGAAGCCTCGGGTGGCATTACTTTACAAACAATCAGGAAATATGCCGAATGTGGTGTAAATTTTATATCGGTAGGAGCACTTACACATCATATCAATAGTCTTGATTTGAGTTTGAAAGCGGTTAAAGTGTAAAGGTTAAAGGATTCACAACTTAATTTTTTCGGAGAAGGTTGATTGATGATACTGTGCCTTTTTCAGAGAATGAAAATCCTTTTTTAAGTAAAGCCTAAAAGTAAATGGTAAAAAAATCAGGCAGGCTAAACAGCTATTTCAATATCAAACGGAGCCTGTTGTTAAATAGTAAGCGGGTAACGTCAGTAGAAAAATACTTACGAAAACTTGTCATTCCAGGCTTCGATGGAATGCCGGTTTACGATGTTGCTGTTTTTTTTATCCGGGGTTTACAGAAAGGAGCCCTTTCAATGCGGGCGGCTGCTTTTTCGTATAATTTCTTCCTGGCACTTTTCCCGGCAATCATTTTCTTTTTTACAATTATTCCTTATATCCCCATTGCCGGATTTCAGGATAATCTGCTGGAGTTGCTGCAGAATTTTATTCCCAAAAAAGCTTTTGATGCCGTGGAGGAAACGTTGTTCGATATCGTGAAGAGACCTCGTGGCGGATTGTTATCATTGGGATTTGTTATGGCTGTATATTTCTCTACCAATGGTATTCACAGCCTGATAGTGGCTTTTAATCAAACCCGGCATACCCTCGAAACCCGTTCATGGATTAAACAGAGGTTGATTTCCATTGTGCTCGTATTTATACTTTCGTTGCTGGTAATTATTTCCATTGTGCTGATAACGCTGGGACCACTTGCACTTGATTTCCTGGTGAAGCATGATATGCTTCGCGACAGTTTCAGTTATTATCTTCTCATAGCCGGAAAATGGATTGTGTCGTCGGCTATGTTGTTTTTTGCTTTCTCTTTTCTCTACTA
>Ga0079306_1000592_pt1 | contig 31538 bp, 23 predicted proteins | sample Methanotroph_Enr_FD_79181 | JGI IMG/M metagenome (GOLD analysis project Ga0079306, IMG submission 79181) | Enriched soil microbial communities from Old Woman Creek wetland in Ohio, USA - Methanotroph_Enrichment_5 | ecosystem: Environmental > Terrestrial > Soil > Wetlands | place: USA: Ohio... | reverse complement strand
TGAATACAGTACTGATAATTAAACCATATGGAGCTTCATTGAACTTTGGGCTAATGTATAAAATCAGGTAGATGTTTTGAATTGAAAATTTATAATCCCCGTTCGCGCATCTTACCTTCTGATGCGTGCGGGTACAAATTATCTCGATAACCGATCATCTCTGTTCAAACCCGGTTATTCTGCCGCTCAAACCTATGTTCGACCGGATTGTAAAAAAAGGTTCTGAGAAAATTGTGCTCGTCAGGAAATAAAAAATGACCATGTTATCCACATGGTCATTCGTTTAATTGCGCAAATGAATCAATCTTTATGAAAAAGAGTAATATTCGTAAAGGCTGGTTAAATCATCAACCAAACCGGACTTTCCTCCTCCGGAAAAAATTCAGACCGGTTCAAAGTAAAACTAATCGTCAGCCAGCAGCTATTACATATTGATTGCTTCCACCGATTTTATTTCCGGTATGGCTTTTCGCATGGCATCTTCAACACCGTTTTTCAGTGTCATCCGGCTGAAAGGGCATGAACCGCAAGCTCCCTGGAGTTCCACATTTACCACGTTATCACCGGTAAGTTCCACGAAACTGATGTCGCCTCCATCGGCTTGCAGGTAAGGACGGATCTGCTCGATTACATTGCGCACTTTGGTTTCTAATTCTGACATTTGCTTTAAATTTAATGAGTGGGTTGTATTATTCTGAAAAATAAGGTAATCCGGGTTGCTTTATTCAATTCTGTTTTAAGATTTCATTTCTACCACCTGGGTTGGATCAATAGTAGCATTCCGGATAGCAATCTGCTGAGCCACAGATTCGGCTAACTGGCGGAATGCCAATGCAACCGGCGATGAATCATCCATCAAAGCAACAGGACTTCCGCTATCACCTGATTCGCATATGCTTTGCACAAGAGGGATCTGCCCGAGAAGCGGAACACCGATTTCTTCTGCAAAACGTTTGCCGCCTTCTTTTCCAAAAATAAAATATTTATTTTCAGGCAGTTCGGCCGGCGTAAACCAGGCCATGTTTTCAACCAAACCTAAAACCGGTACTTTAATGCTGTCCGTAGTAAACATATTGTAAGCCTTGCGGGCATCAGCAAGTGCAACCTCCTGGGGAGTGGTAACTATGGCTGCGCCGGTAACCGGAACAGTCTGAACAAGTGTTAACTGAATATCACCGGTTCCGGGCGGCATATCAATTACAAGGTAGTCGAGTTCACCCCAATCGCCACCGGTGAGCATTTGTGTAAGATAATTTGAGGCCATTGGCCCGCGCCAAACAAGCGCTTTATTGGGATCAACAAAGAACCCGATTGATAATAACTTAATTCCGTATTTTTCAATAGGTTCCAGTATCGTTTTCCCGTTTTCCTCCCGTGCTTTCGGATGCGCATTCACCAGGTCGAACATAAGCGGGACAGATGGTCCGTAGATATCGGCATCGAGCAAACCGACTTTAGCGCCGAGTTTTGATAAAGCCACAGCCAGGTTAGCCGAAACCGTTGATTTTCCAACACCACCTTTGCCCGAAACTACGGCAATAATATTTTTTACTCCTTTCAGCATGGTATCATCAGTTCCCCTGCGTGTGGTGGTGCGCGACGAAAGTTCAACGTTGACTTCTGCATACGGGTCTACTCTTCCAAGTATGGCTTTCACACAGTCGTTTTTCATTTTATCTTTCATCGGGCAGGCCGGTGTGGTGAGAACCAGCTTCAGACTAACTTTCTTCCCATCTATTTCAATATCTTCAATCATGCCCAACGATACCACGTCCTTATGCAAATCCGGATCATGGACGAATTTTAATGCATTGATAACCTGTTCTTTACTTATTGCCATTATTCAATTATCTATTTTTATTTAGAATGTGTAAAGATAATTTAATTAATGATATGCCAGAAGAATTATTGAATTTTTATGAGTACTCAAATTCCTGAATCAACACAGAACCGCAAAAATGGAATAAAATTGAGCTGACAATAAAAAAATCCCTTCCGGTCATTTTTAAGCCGGAAGGGATATATTTGAATGGTGATCAGAAGTATCTTTAAACTAAATTACCTTATGAACAGCAGTTCACGATACTTTGGCAATGGCCATTTATCATTATCAACAATCAGCTCAAGCTTATCGATATGATAACGGATTTTATCGAAGTAGGGGAAAATATCCACAGCATAAGCTAGTGCTTTTTCACGGGCATCTTCAATTGTATTGGCTTTTTTCCGCGCTTCGATCATATTACTTACTTTATCTTCAATATTTTCGACATGGGCCGAAATTTCTTTGATCAGCTTCAGCCGTCTTGACGCTAATACTTTATACTCTTCAGCACTATAAAGGTTTTTCATACCCTGGGTACTGCTGATCAGCATAGCCTGGTATTCGATGACGGTAGGAAGAATATGGTTCATTGCCAGGTCACTCAGCACTCGTGCTTCAATCTGAATTTTCTTTGAATACAGATCATTGCGCACCTCGGTGCGGGCTTCCATTTCAATATCCGTATAAACGTTGGAACGTTTGAAGAGTTCGCGGGTTTGAGGTGTAAGATACGCATCATAAATCAAAGGAACTATCGCTTCGCAATCGAGTCCGCGCCTGGCAGCTTCCACTTTCCACTCTTCGCTGTATCCATTGCCATCGAAACGAATGTCTTTTGATTTTTTTATCAAGCGGCGTAATACCTGCAAAATGGCTTCATCTTTTTTCACGCCTTTTTCAATAATTGCATCAACTTCAACTTTAAAATCAACAAGTTGAACTGCCAGCGCCGTGTTGAGTGGTATCATGGCTGAAGCACAGTTAGCCGAAGAGCCTACAGCACGGAATTCGAAACGGTTACCGGTAAAAGCAAAAGGTGAAGTCCGGTTCCGATCGGTATTGTCGAGTAAGATTTCCGGGATTTTACCAATATCAAGTTTGATTGCTGTTTTCTCTTCGGGCGACATCTTTTCGTCGGTAACTCTCTGCTCAATTTCATCAAGCATTTTTGTTATCTGCTGTCCCAGGAAAGCTGAAATAATAGCTGGCGGTGCTTCATTAGCCCCGAGGCGATGCTGGTTTCCCGGCGATGCAATGGATGCTTTCAGCAAGGCATTGTGTTTATGAACTGCCACCAGGGTATTGATCAAAAAAACAAGAAATTGCAGGTTTGTACGTGGAGTTTTCCCGGGAGAAAGAAGGTTGACCCCGGTATTGGTCGAAACCGACCAGTTATTGTGTTTTCCCGAACCATTTATGCCTGCAAAAGGCTTCTCATGCAATATTACTTTAAAATTGTGGCGGCTTGATACTTTACGCATAATCATCATAAGCAATAGGTTATGATCATTAGCCAGGTTAGTTTCTTCAAAAATTGGGGCTAACTCATACTGGTTCGGAGCAACTTCATTGTGTCTGGTTTTAACAGGAATCCCGAGTTTATATGCTTCATATTCAAGGTCCTTCATAAAGGCGAGCACGCGGCTTGGTATCTGTCCAAAATACTGATCCTCCAACTGCTGATTTTTAGCTGATGCATGCCCCATAAGGGTGCGCTCAGTTAGAACAAGGTCAGGTCTTGCGTTATAAACTGCTTCGTCAACCAGGAAATATTCCTGTTCCCATCCCAGGTTACTGTTAACCCGTGAAACATCTTTGTCAAAATACTGGCACACTTCTACGGCAGCTTTATCCAGAAAATGAAGAGCTTTTAACAGGGGGGTTTTATAATCCAGAGCCTCGCCGGTATAGGAAATAAAAATAGTAGGAATTATAAGCGTATCTTCCAGCACAAAAGCCGGTGACGATGGGTCCCAGGCAGTATATCCGCGTGCTTCAAACGTATTACGGATACCTCCGCTGGGAAAACTTGAAGCATCAGGTTCCTGCTGAACAAGCAACTCACCCGAAAACACCTCTATTGCACTACCGCGCACAGTAGGTACAGTGAACGTATCATGTTTTTCAGCGGTACTTTCAGTTAATGGCTGAAACCAGTGCGTATAATGAGTAGCTCCCAGGCTCATTGCCCAGCTTTTCATGCCCATGGCTATCTGGTCAGCTAGTTTCATATCGATGCGCTTGCCAAGGTCTATGGCATCTATGACCGCTTTGTTCGCATCTTTCGGAAGATATTTTTCCATCTTGGTCCTGTCGAAGACATTTATCCCAAAATAATCAGAAATTTTCTCACCGGGAGCAGTAATTTCAACCGGTTTCCTTTTCAGTGCATCCTCTAACGCTTTAAATCTTAATGTTGCCATATAAAATCAGATTTTTATAATTTGACTGCAAAAATAACATATTTTCAAATATGACTCTTTAATTTTCATATTTTTAACTGAATTTTATATTTATTTTTTATTTACCCCCTATTTTTTTACCCTATTAAAGATATTATTCACTTTTCTATAAATACAAAACAATCTTTACTGCATGATTCTTTCAAAATCAGAAAGTGACTTGTACATGAATACTATTAATGCAAGACCAGTGATAAGCATATCATGCGTAACACTCATTAAATAAGCAGGAAGTTGAAGATTAGATCTGGATTTCACAAAACAAAGACAGAATCACGCCAGGATTTTATTTCCGAAAATGATTTCATCTCTTGCTTTTCTGACTTGTTGTGTGTTTCGGCTGTTTAATCCCTTTTGACTATAATTCCAGTTCTTTGGATGGATCCCAGAAAATCGCGTTGAAATTAATAATCTGATCATTTTCAACCAAAATGCCTTCGCTTTCGAGAAGCTGCTGCATAGTATCCTGTCCGCCGAAATGATGTTTCCCGGTAAGTAATCCGTTTCGGTTTACTACGCGGTGGGCAGGTACATGCTGAAGCATTTGATGGGATGCATTCATAGCCCAGCCAACCATACGTGATGAACCACCGCTGCCCAGGTAGCGTGCAATTGCACCATAGGAAGTTACCCGGCCATAAGGGATTAGCTTCACGACTTCATATACTTTTTCGAAAAATGAGATTTCTGTCGACAATGGTTTAATACTGTATTAGTAAACAAAGGGAATATTAATCGAAGAAAAATTGGGGAGTGGATATTGGTTTCTATTCCTCATTTAGTTTGAACCTAAGATATTTGATAGTCAACCCCTGTTCGAGCCAGATTTTTTCGTAGTGTGTCTGCACATCAACTACATCCTTCACCCCGGGATCGCCTGGATTAGCGTACAAATCACTGGTGTTGTACAAAAGATGATGCCCATTTTCCTTAATCACCTCCAAGGTATAATTATAAAACATATCATTATCCGTTTTCAGATGGATAATGCCGCCGGGTTTTAATATTTGCCGGTACCTTTCGATAAATTCAGGAGATGTGAACCGCTTGCTATGCCTTGGGCGATTGGGTTGAGGTTCCGGAAAAGTTATCCAAACTTCGTCTATTTCGGCCAGACCGAAGACTTTACAAATATTTTCGGCGCGAATACGAACGAAGGCTACATTAGGGCGGTTTTCGTCACTGCTGGTTTTTGCTCCCCGCCACATGCGTGCACCTTTTTTATCAATACCAATAAAATTCCGTTCTGGATATTTGTCAGACAGATCAACCGTATATTCTCCTTTGCCACAACCCATTTCTATAATAATCGGATTGTCGTTACAAAAGAAATCAGCATTCCACTTCGCGCGCAAAGAAAATCCGGCTGAAAGCTCTTCCCAGCCGGGTTGGAAAAAATGAGTAAAAGTTGCATTTTCAGCAAAACGCTGAAGTTTCCTCTTAGCCAAGGTTTTGACGGTTTTTGTAAATATTTTTTATGAAATGGGACTGGGGAAAATACGAATCTGTAGCTCTACCCCTTTTGTTTCTTGAGAATCCAGGAAGAAGGAAATCCCGATTTTTTAATACCATCGAGTTGATCTGCTGCTTCACCAAATGTATTAAACCCTTTCATGCTGACAATATACAGGCCACCCGATGTAGTATCAACAATGGTTGCAGGATAGCCCTTCTCCTTCAGAAGACTGATAAGTTTCATGGCATTGTTTTGGTCGCGGAAAGCGCCTCCGATAATAAAATAATCCTGTTCTGAGATATTAACTTCAGGAGAAGCAGATGGAACAGGTTCAGCAATTTTAATTTTATTTTTGTCAAGCTCAGTATAGGATACCGTGCTGGGGTCAAATGCTATATCTTCACTGGCCAGGATACCGGAAGGTGATTGCACAATGATCTTAGGAGATTCTGTAGCGGTTAAAGGGACGGAAACCGGTTTAATTGTTACGGTTTTGCCTGGTGTAGAGCGAACCCAAGAATACATTCCTGTATAATTATGCACATAGTTATCGATTATATTGCCGTTGAGTGAGCCCCACAATACAAAAGTAACAAAAGGCGCAAGTACAGCAGCCCATTTCAGTGTCTCAGGGATAAACCGGCGTAATTTAGCGTCTCTGTGTGAATTTTTAGCAGATTGAATTTCGGGGATGACAAAAGTCTCTACGCCTGATGGTTTAGCAAAAAACACTGGCAGTCCAAATGAATCCGTATTAAAATTAATCTTTGTGGAGGGTTTAAATTCTAATTTCCCAGAAATATTCATGAAAAGTTCACCAATACCTTCAAGCGTAACTTTTTCTTCTTTTTTAACAGTGTCCTGACATGTTTCGACCCATTGTTTGATTTCGTAAAGCGCCTCACGATAAGAGGTATTTTCGGCAGAAGCGATATAATTGGCCAGAAGTCCATCGTTACCTGAAAGTCCGGCATTAAAAGCTATAGTTCCTGAAGGCGGACTAAACTCATGTGTGGTATGAATAATCTGAGCAGGCGTGTACGCTTTAATGAAGCCACCTAAGCCAGGAACAATCACGCACTCGTGATGATATAGTAAATCAGCTATATGCCGTGTTATCATTAGTTTTTTGGACTTTTTAAGTTGCTAAGATAATACAATCAACCCTAAAATATCAAGCATTGTTAGTAAGTTTCAGTAAATCTTCGGGAACATCAATGCCAATAGTCTCAATATCAGTAACAGCGGTATGAATGCTATATCCATGGTATAACCATCGCAATTGCTCGAGTGATTCAGCTGATTCAGGAGGAGCAAGTGACAGGTTTAAAACTTCTTTTAAAATTGAAGAACGATAGGCATAAAGCCCGATATGCTTGTAATAATCGTATTTGTCCAACCAGGCATCCTGCGGGATTCCACGGAAATATGGAATGGGTGAACGGCTGAAATACAACGCTTTACCAATCTTGTCAACAACAACTTTTACCACGTTAGGATCAAAAAGGTCCTCGTTTTTTTCTATTTTCCGGATAAGTGTACCAATAATTACCTCCGGTTTATTAAATAGTGCGACAGTCATATCAATCTGCGACGGATCAATAAAAGGCTCATCACCTTGAATATTTACAATAACATCATACGGACATTGGCCTAAAAACGAAAGGTTCTCGATAACTTCACCAATCCGAGAGGTGCCCGAAACATGCGATTCAGAGGTCATCATTACTTCGCCGCCACATTCCTTCACATGATTGAAAATGCGTTCATCATCCGTTGAAACTATGACCCTGTTCAGCACCGTGGTTTTCAGCGTTTGTTCATATACCCGCATGATCATACTTTTTCCGTCTATCATTACCAGCGGCTTGCCCGGGAAGCGGCTGGAAGCATAACGGGCCGGGATAACGCCTAAGGTACTTATTGACATGGAAAGTTAAATTAACAGGTATAATTGGTTAATAGGATCTTGCGAAAATAACCCGTTGTTTCGAGGGTTTTCCAGTGAGAATACATTTGCCTTCCTCCATTTTCCCATCCACTGGTATTAACCGTATGGTAGCCTTGGTTTTATCCTTAATCTGCTGTTCAGTTTCGGGAGTTCCATCCCAATGTGCTGAGATAAAGCCACCTTTTCCATCCAGCAAGGCGACAAACTCTTCCCATGTATCTACTTTATTTGTATTTTCTTCACGGAAATCGTATGCTTTTTGATACATGTTTTCCTGGATATTTTCGAGTAAGTGGCTTATTTTATGCTCTATATCAATCAACTGGTAAACTGATTTTTCCAGCGTATCGCGACGTGCTACCTCCACAGTGCCATTTTCGAGGTCGCGTGGGCCAATTGCCAAACGAACCGGTACACCTTTAAATTCATACTCATTAAACTTCCAGCCAGGTTTCTGTGTATTCCGATCGTCATATTTAACACTAATACCAAGGGCTTTCAGGTTTTTAACAATACCATTTACCGTTACTGATATCTGTGCAAGTTGCTCATCCGTTTTGTAGATCGGAATGATTACTACCTGGATCGGTGCCAGTTTTGGAGGCAGAACCAATCCATGATCGTCAGAATGTGTCATAATGAGTGCCCCCATCAGGCGGGTCGAAACACCCCAAGACGTTGCCCATACATATTCGAGCTTGTTTTCCCTGCTCAGAAACTGAACTTCAAATGCTTTGGCAAAATTCTGACCCAGAAAATGGGAGGTACCTGCCTGTAACGCTTTACCATCCTGCATCAAGCCTTCAATGCAATACGTTTCAACAGCGCCGGCAAATCGTTCATTTGCTGACTTTACACCTTTAAGAACCGGCATGGCCATCCATTTCTCAGCAAACTCAGCATATATATTGATCATTTTTTCGGTTTCCTCAATAGCTTCTGCTTCGGTGGCATGGGCAGTATGGCCCTCCTGCCACAAAAACTCAGTAGTGCGCAGAAACAAACGGGTACGCATCTCCCAGCGAACTACGTTGGCCCATTGGTTAACCAGGATAGGTAAATCGCGGTACGATTGAATCCATGTTCGGTATGTATCCCAGATAATGGTTTCGGAAGTCGGACGTACTATAAGTTCTTCTTCCAGTTTTGCATCCGGATCCACGATAACTCCTTTTCCATCGGGTGAAGTTTTTAGCCGGTAATGCGTAACAACGGCACACTCTTTGGCGAAACCTTCAACATGCGAAGCCTCTTTGCTGAAAAATGATTTTGGAATAAAAAGCGGGAAATAAGCATTCTGATGCCCTGTTTCCTTAAACATATCGTCGAGAACCCGTTGAATTTTCTCCCAGATTGCATAGCCATATGGTTTAATAACCATACAACCCCGGACAGCAGAATTATCAGCCAGTTCAGCCTTAATTACCAACTCGTTATACCATTGGGAATAATTCTCTTCTCGTGTAGTAAAATCTTTTGCCATTTTGTAAGTTGTGGTATGATAATTGTGCCTTTTTAAGCACTAACAGGCTACAAAATTACAAAAAATATCACTCTGAATACATTCAAACCCGCTTTGAAAAAAGCTTTAACTCCAAGGAGGTCGCCATGAAATACTTTTTAATCCTAGCTTCTGTAATGTTGGTCATGTCAGCATGCACCACACAATACCAGGCTGCCAATTACGACGATGTTTATTATTCGCCGAAAAACCAACCATCTGCCACAAAGCATACGCTGGTTGTCAACACTCCCGAAACAGACAGAAACGCGTATACCGGGAATGAATCCACACAGTCGCAGCAGGAAAACCAAGCCCAGGCTGAAGGGAACGTGAACCCGGATACCACTAATGCTGAAAACCAGCAATACTCAGCGGATAATAATTCAAATGCCGATAACACCTATAATCCTGATGATTATTACGATTATGAATATTCGGCACGCTTACGAAGGTTCCACGACCCGTATCTTTACGATAATTATTACAACGATTACTACACCAACTCATACTGGTACGACTATAATCCATGGAGCTTCGGAACAAGCATTTATATGGGCTACCCATGGTGGGGCGGATATCCTGGCTTATCATTTTCATTCGGTTACAATCCATGGTATATGAATCCGTTTAATACATGGGGTTATGGCGGTTACTATGGATATGGTTATGGATGGGATTATGGATATGGCAGTTTGTGGAACCGGTACAATTATGGTTATGGGAACGGGTATTATGGCGGCTACTACGGGGATTATTATAACAGCTATGACCGCAATTCATTTTACTATGGTCACCGTGGTTCAGTTGCCAATTCAGGAAGCCTAGCCCGTACTGATAACAGAAGTTTCGGCGAAAGATATGAATCAAAGGTTGGAACAGGAAAGTCCATCGAGATTAGGGGCAGCGGAACCGCAGTAGATCAGCGTAAAAGCACTCCGGCAATTCAAACCCGTAACGGAGCAACCATTGACAATTCACGAGCCGGTGCAACCAGGGTAAACGCTATACAACAAGACACCAGAAAAAGTGCAACCGGCACTACAGCAAATCCGAATACCCGTGGTCAGAATAATGCAGGTACCGGAAACAACGGTTACCAATACAGCCGTCCTGCAACAACTAATCAACGTGCAGTTAACAACAGCACTCAGCCTCAGCGCCAGTACCAATATATTTCTCCAAACCGAAACAATCAGAATTCAAATGGACAGAACCGGAATAATGTAAATACAGGACGCTCAACACAGTCATACACATCACCTGAATACAACCGTCCGCGGTCGGGCCAGGAATACACATCACCCAAATACCGGAATACCCAACCCTCAGGAACTAATCAGAATAGCAATACCAGGATAGCCCGGCCCACTTATAACAATGCTCAACCGCAATACAACCGGCCTACTCCAAGATCAAATGAAAATTACCAGGCACCAAGGAATAACACCAACTCACAACCTGCCCGTTCGAATACTTACTCAGCTCCTCAACGCAACAGTTCTCCACCTCCATCACGTTCGAATGAGAGCTACACGCCCTCACGCAGTTCTTCTTCAGGATCTGGGGGCAGTTATTCTCCATCACCATCCAGAAGTTCGTCATCCGGGTCAAGTGGAAATTCGTCATCCGGGTCAGGCAGAAGTTCATCCTCAGGGTCCGACAGGCGAAAGTAATTGCTTACCATATGCAATAAATTGAATTTCCTTACAACCTGCACTGTAGTCAGGTTCATTCCAGGTGACTCGGGAGGGTGGCAGGTTTCTCAATGGACTAAAAAATAAAACAACTATGAAAAAGACGATTGCAATATTAATCTCAGCCTTTATCTCATCAGCACTTTTTGCTCAGAATGAGAATGATGCACTTCGCTATTCCCTTATCAACTACGGTGGTACTGCCCGTTTCATGGGAATGTCAGGAGCATATGGCGCAGTGGGCGCTGATTTTTCCACTCTTAGTCAGAATCCGGCAGGAATCGGACTATATCACAAATCAGAATTCTCAATAACGCCGATGTTCAATTATAGCAAAACAGAATCCAACTTTGAGAACACTATAAATACCGACTTCCGTAATGCACTTTACATGGGGAATATAGGCTATGTAATGGCATTAAAACTTAACGAGAACAATGGCAGCCATCTCAAACAGGTGAATTTTGGTTTTGGAATGAACAGGCAATCCATATTTAATAACCGCATCATCATTAAAGGTCAGAACAATACAAATTCATTAATGACACAATACCTCGATGATGCTGATGCTGCAGGCAATAACAGGAGTAACCTAAATGATTTTGGTGCAGGACTGGCCTATGATGTGAACCTTATCTACCAGGATACCAATAATGTGTGGCAGGCGGATTTGCCGAATGGCGGTTTATATCAGACCAAAACCATTGAAACCAGGGGTGGTATTAGTGAAACAGTACTGAGCGCCGGTACAAATTTCGACGACAAGCTTTTTCTGGGTATAACATTCGGGTTCCCACGGATAAATTACCAGGAAGAAAGTGTTTATACCGAGACAGATAACAATAATCTGAGTCCTTATCTCAAATCATTCGAACGCACCGAATACCTGAATACCAAAGGCTCAGGTTTCAACTTCAAGTTCGGTTTTATTTATAAGCCGGTTGATTTTATCCGGATAGGCGGTGCCTTCCATACGCCAACCGCATACAACAACATGAATGATTCATATGGTTCGACCATGACTGCCTTTTACGATCAGCCGCCATTATCCACCAGTACTTCTACCCGTTTTGTAAAAAGCTCACCGGATGGAAGTTATGATTACAGAATTACCACGCCAATGCGGGCTCTCGGGAGCCTTGCCATAATTATCGGCCAGTATGGTTTAATTAGTGCTGATTATGAGTATGTTGATTATTCATCAGCCCGGCTGGGAGCCAAAGATTATAATTTCCTGGACGAAAACAATTCAATAAGTTCTACATTCACTTCTGCCAACAATTTCAGGTTTGGCACCGAATGGAAAGCCGGCATTTTCGCTTTCAGAGGCGGTACAAGTTTTTATGGCTCACCCTATAAAGGAGAAAGCGCATCAGGTCTTGGTTCTCGCATGGGCTATTCTTTTGGCTTAGGGGTGCATGAAAAGGCCTATTTTATTGATTTCTCTTTCAACCATATAGAATCAAAGGACAATTATTACATTTACGGGTATGCACCGGCATCTGAAAACAAGTATACCAATAATGCATTCAGTTTCACATTGGGGTTCAGGTTATAAGATCTGGTTCAGGTCATTTTTACAAATACAAAGTAATTAAACTGGAAGAATCCTGCATTGGCAGGATTCTTTTTTAATCCATATCCATCTAAAGTTGATGCCGGGGAAAATAAGTATTAGGTTCAACTTAATTTTAAAATTCCATTTGGGGGCTGGAAGCCTGGAGACGAAAGTCAGAAGTGATGAATTCCGTTTTTAATAAAGACTTCTGACAAGTTATCCCTATCCAATAACGAAAATATACCCCTGATTCTGTATACCAAGCCAACTTCACAGAACCTTATCAGGATTACTTTGTTTATATATAAGAATCAATTTATTGCACTATCTTAACTTATACAATGCAACTCAATATCCCCGACTCGCAGCAAAAGCGTATCCTGATAGCAGGTAGTGGTTTTGCCGGTCTTAAATTAGCTTCTAAACTTGCTGACAGCAAGTTCCAGGTCGTACTTATCGACAAGAATAACTTTCACCAGTTCCAGCCTTTATTTTACCAGGTAGCCACTGCCGGTCTTGAACCCAGTGCAATCTCATTTCCATTGCGGAAAATATTCCAGAATTCAAAGAATGTTTTTATAAGGGTAGCTGAAATTACAGGTGTACATCCCGAAAGAAATGAAGTAATAACATCCCTGGGAGCAATCAACTACGACATCCTTGTGCTTGCGATGGGTGTGGACACTAACTTTTTCGGCATGAAGCATATCGCTCAAAATGCAATACCCATGAAATCAGTAGCTGAAGCTTTAAGTCTGCGGAATAAAATATTGCAGAACTTTGAAGATGCATTGATCGAAACCGAAGCTGAAAAGCAAAAAGCGCTGCTTACGATTGTTGTGGTAGGAGGCGGGCCCACAGGCGTTGAAGTATCGGGGACATTGGCTGAAATGAGAAAGTTTATCCTTCCGAAAGACTATCCTGAACTTGATTTCAGAGAAATGAATATTTATTTGGTCGAAGCAGGCAGCAGGCTTTTAGGTGGCATGGCCGAAAAATCAGCCGCCCAGGCTGAAAAGTACCTGGCAAAACTGGGCGTAAATGTAATATGCAATGCCCAGGTGAGTGACTACGATGGTGAAAAGGTGAGTATCCACAATTCGATCCAGATTCCGGCTAAAACATTGGTTTGGGCGGCCGGTGTTTCAGGAAAACAGACAGATGGATTGAATCCCGGTTTATATATCCGCGGCAACCGTCTGAAAGTTAACGCGTTTAACCAGGTTGAAGGCTATGAAAATATTTACGCTGTCGGTGATAACGCTTTTATGACGGAAGTGAAATACCCAAATGGCCATCCGCAGGTAGCGCAACCCGCGATACAACAAGCCAGATTGCTTGCACGCAACCTCAAAAGACAGCAGCAAAATAGATCCATGAAGCCATATACATACTTCAACAAAGGATCCATGGCAACTATCGGGCGTAACCTGGCAGTGGTTGAACTGCCATTTGTAAAGTTTTACGGTTTCTTCGCCTGGCTCACATGGATGTTCGTTCACCTGATGGCAATAGTAGGTGTGAAAAATCGTTTGCTGGTTTTTATTAACTGGTTCTGGAACTATGTAACTTATGATCAATCACTCCGGTTGATTATAAAACCATTTGTGAAAAGTGAAAAATAAAAATATTAAGTCAAAACTGAATAACAACAAACAAATTATAAGTGCAGGCCCTGCATTTAACTATCAAAGATATCAGGCAGCTGCATTCGAAGCTGTGTCATTTTAAGAATTTCGCCCCGTTGAAAATTATTGTATACACTCCAGTTGGCAATTTCATCCAGTTTGCGAAAACAGCCCACACATTTCCCCTTATGGTCGAGTGTGCACACTCCCCGGCAAGGTGATTTTATCTCGCTGCTGTTTTCCTCTTGCTTGCGTAACATGTTAAGTAGTTTACAGAGTAGAACGATTCATATTATAAAAAGTTCACATGGGAACTTTAATTCGCACAAAGTAATCACTTTTTTACTGAATTCACATTTCACCTTATGCTTTTCAGCGAAAATAATGTACTTTTAACCTGCTATAAAATAATTGTCTATGCTCGTTAAAACATTCGGATGTGCTATACAAGGTATCAGTGCCACGCCTATTACAATTGAAGTTAATGTAGATCAGGGTATTCAGTTCTCCATGGTAGGGTTGCCCGATAATGCAGTGAAGGAAAGTCATCAGCGGATAGAAGCCGCTTTACTCAATATCGGGTACAAGTTTCCAAGAAAGAAAATAATTATCAATATGGCCCCGGCTGATATCCGGAAAGAAGGCTCATCCTACGATCTCCCTATTGCCATTGCACTACTGGCTGCATCTGAGCAATTGGTAACCGACATTCTCGATAAATATATAATTATGGGTGAGCTATCACTTGATGGCAGCCTGCAGCCTATTAAAGGAGCCTTGCCTATTGCTATCGAAGCCCGCGATAACGGGTATAAAGGCTTTATCCTTCCGTCAGTGAATGCCCGCGAAGCTGCAATAGTTAATGATCTTGAGGTATATGGTGTTGAAACACTGGATGAAGTGATCCAGTTCCTTGAAGGCAGCCTTACCCTTACACCTATTGTTATTAATACACGCGAAGAATTTTATTCACACCTGGATAACTATGAATTCGATTTCAGTGATGTTAAAGGACAGGAAAATATAAAGCGAGCCCTGGAAATAGCAGCTGCAGGTGGCCACAACGTAATCCTGATAGGTCCGCCCGGTGCGGGTAAAACCATGTTAGCCAAACGGCTACCTTCCATATTGCCTCCGCTTAACCTGCACGAAGCTCTCGAAACCACCAAGATACATTCGGTTGCCGGCAAAATGGAACGCGAAGCCTCACTTATCAGTATAAGACCGTTCCGCAGCCCGCATCATACGATCAGTGACGTCGCACTTGTCGGTGGCGGAGGCAATCCGCAACCCGGAGAAATATCGCTAGCCAATAATGGCGTATTGTTTCTTGATGAATTGCCTGAATTTAAACGTACTGTTCTTGAAGTTCTGCGGCAACCGCTTGAAGACCGAGTGGTTACCATTTCGAGGGCAAAATTCTCGGTTACTTATCCGGCAAGCTTTATGCTTATAGCCGCAATGAATCCTTGTCCATGCGGGTATTACAATCACCCTGAAAAAGATTGTGTCTGCGGTCCGGGTATCGTCCAGAAATACCTGAACAAGATCTCAGGTCCCCTGCTCGATCGCATTGATATTCATGTAGAAGTTGTGCCGGTGCCCTTCAGGGAGCTTACCAGTTTGCGCCAGTCCGAAAAAAGTGCGGTTATCCGCGAAAGGGTGACACGTGCAAGGCTTGTACAGGAAGAAAGATACAAAGAAAGCAAGAACATTCATTGCAATGCTCAGATGAATACCAAAATGCTCCGCCAGATTTGTATAATTACCGAAGAAGGGCATACCCTGCTGAAGACGGCCATGGAAAAACTGAGTTTATCAGCCCGGGCATACGACCGCATCCTGAAAGTTTCAAGAACCATTGCCGACCTTGATAACAGCGCCGATATTAAGACTGAACATCTGGCCGAAGCTATTCATTATCGCAGCCTCGATAGGGAAACGTGGGGAGGATAGCTAATTGAAGGGTTTGAAGGGTTTGAAGGGTTTGAAGGGTTTGAAGGGTTTCAGGGTTGAGGACTTGGAGTATAAGGTAATTAGGTAGTCATTCAATGGTCATTCAGTCGTCAATCAATAATTGTTCATTCGTGAATAGCAAAATCAAATTACGCAAGATAAATTCTATCATACCTTAATACTAACTCAATAATTCCTTATAAAAATGCTACCGGAAATAATTAAAACCACGAAGATCAACAGAAAAAAAAACAATATCTATCTTATCACGGAAATCTCAGATTTACCGAAAGGCATTTTCGATGAGAAGGAAACTGAATACATTTCGCGTCGCTTGGCCGAAAAAGACCAGAATATGGTAATCTTAAATAAACTAGGGCACAATACGGTTATTTATCAACCTGATTTGATACAAAATGCAAACAAAGGGCAGGAACTTGAAAAAAACCGGAAAACCGGTGAAGGTCTGCTGAATGTTTTAAATGAACACAAAATTAAGTCGGTATGTATCGTGAACACAAACCGTATGCATACCGAAGTCCTGGCTTTCGCCGAAGGAATGGCATTGGGTAATTACCAGTTTCTGAAATACAGGAAAGACCAGAAAGAGAAGGAATCGGCTCTTCGGCAGATCGAGATCATAAGTCCCGAACTTGATCAGAATAAGATAGATGAACTTAATATCGTTTGCAAAGCTGTTTATACCTGCAGGTCGATGATAAATGAGCCGCTCTCGAAACTCAATGCCGAAAAACTGGCAATGGATTTTGAAGTCATGGCACATGAGGCCGGTATAAAAATTGAAGTTTTAAACAAACAGAAGATTGAAGCGCTTAAAATGGGGGGATTGCTGGCTGTGAACATGGGTAGTATTGATCCGCCGACTTTCAGCATCATGGAATACAAACCTGAAGGTGCGGTAAACACAAAGCCCATAGTTTTTGTCGGCAAAGGGGTAGTGTATGATACCGGCGGACTCAGCCTGAAGCCCACTGCATCGATGGACACCATGAAATGTGATATGTCGGGCGCAGCAGCAGTGGCTTCGGCCTTATATGCTATTGCGCTGGCCAAATTACCGGTGTATGCTGTTGCCCTGGTACCGGCTACCGACAACAGACCCGACGGCAATGCCTATGTCCCTGGAGATATTATCGCCATGATGGATGGCACTACCGTTGAAGTACTTAATACTGATGCCGAAGGCAGACTGATACTTGCCGATGCGCTGACGTATGCGAAGAAGTTTGATCCCTTGCTGGTGATCGACATTGCAACACTGACCGGGGCTGCCGAGGCAGCTTTGGGGAGGTTTGGCATGGCCGGGATGCATAATAATGCTGAACAGTATTTCCCGCAACTTGTAAAATCAGGCTTCATTGTCAGCGAAAGGATAGCGGAATTTCCCTTCTGGGATGATTATGAAGAACTGCTGAAATCGGAAATTGCCGACCTTAAAAATATCGGGGGCAGGCTGGGCGGAGCAATCACAGCCGGCAAGTTTTTACAACATTTCACCGATTATCCCTGGATCCATCTGGATATAGCCGGGCCGGCTTTTATTGATAAGCGGGACAGCTACCGCACTGTTGGAGGAACAGGGGTTGGAGTACGCCTGTTATTTGATTTTGTGCGTGAATTTACAAAGACGGAGTAAAGGTTTCAAAGTTATAGGTTTCAGGTTGAAGATTTTGGTTATTTGGATTTGATTGAGTGATCATTCAATGGTCAGTCAGTGTTTTTCAGAATTAGAGGTTCAGGTTTCAGTCAAAATAGCAACCGGGACTGAAATTGAACAGATAAGGCTGTAAACTGCTAGGTTTTTATCAACCGGCGTGTAGCTGATCGGGGATCCTGTAATTCAAACTGAATGACCGATAATTCGGGACCATCGTGTGCTGCCGTGAAGGAGACTGTCCGGCCCAGTGATTGTTTCCACTGTCCGCTGATTCGTGCCGACTCGTGAATATGTCCATGCATGGTAATATACGGCTGCCTGTCGTTAATAAATCCGCGAATTGCTTTACTTCCGGCATTTATTACCTGTGGTTCTTTGCTATCAATCCCATGATATAAAGCTGCCTTATCAAGCGCCGTCTGGTAAGGTGGCGAATGAAACAGGAACACGCCACATTCCATGTTGTCCTCTTTGGTAAGTACCTCCAGTTCATGATGAATGGTATCGATTTCCATATCATGATCAAGAGGAAGAGAATGATATCCGTCAGACGGTGCAATGCACCCTGCTTCTATCTCTTTCGAAATATCATATCTATCCCAATCTTTGATCAAAAAAGGTGTCGGAGGGACACAGGCATAGCCATAAAACCGGTATTTCCCAATCACAACGCAATGATTATGGAGATTACGCCACAGATCAGCTTTTTCTCCTTCAGCGGTAGCTTCGAATAAGATTTTTTGATCATCATTTCCCGGAATCATAAAAACCTCAGGATAGGCACAGTCCATTTTTTCTTTTAGCAACCGGAACTTACGGAATAAAAAATCTCTTATAAAATCGACTTCTTCTATCCTGTCTTTGCCTTTATTGGTACTCACATGTGGCAGCAGATCCCCTCCCAGGAAAACAAAATCGGGCTTCTCCATTTTGATAACTTTGAAGAGCGCTTCGTAGCGGCTCATTTTTCCATGCAGGTCACTCACAAAAAAGCAGGTGTTCATGCCAATAAGGTTATGTTTTGAAAAACATATCTTCTGTATAAGCGCCGGGTACCTTAATTGTTTCAGAGTTTCAGAGCTTCAGAGTTTCAGTCCCGATAGCGATCATGATCAGAGCTGCAGGGATACAGGTAACAATTTCCTGAATTGGAATGACAAATAAGATATCCTTACAGCTTCCTTTAACACAAAGACAGTGATCAAAGAGTTGTTATACATACTACGTAAACAAAAGTAACAATTTGATGCATACGAATGCACTATAAAGGCAAAAGCTTATCTTTGCAGCTAAGGAATTAACAAGGAAAAGTATGATCCGTACTTCTGAGAACGAAAACCGCATTGCTGTTGGCATTACTCATGGCGATATTAACAGTATAAGTTACGAGGTAATTATCAAGACCTGCGTCGACCAGCGCATTACCGAACTTTTTACGCCTATTGTATATGGCACATCCAAAGCTGCCTCGTATCATCGCAAGATGCTTAATATTCCGGATTTTAGTTTTAATATTATCCGTTCCGCCGACCAGGCTTCACCTAAAAAAGCCAACCTGATAAACCTTTCGGATAAAGAAGTTAAAATTGATATCGGTGAATCCACGGTTACAGCAGGTGAAATGGCTTTGTTATCGATAAATGCTGCCGTTGAAGACCTGAAGAAAGGATTGATAGATGTTTTGGTAACTGCTCCTGTGAACAAACATAATGTGCAAGATGCTGCCAATAAACCTTTCACCGGTCATACCGGCTATTTAGCCGAAAAATTCGGGGTAACCTCATACCTTATGCTTATGGTCGGCGAAAACCTCCGCATTGGTGTAGTAACAGAACACATTGCACTCAGCCAGGTTGTCCAGACCCTTACAACCGCGTTGATTTTAGATAAAATTCATATACTGGAAGAATCGCTACGCAAGGATTTCAGCATTCGCAAACCCCGTATTGCTTTGTTGGGTTTAAATCCCCATGCCGGCGACGGTGGCCTCATCGGGAATGAGGAACAGGAAATAATTACACCCGCCATTCAGGCTGCTCAACAAAAAGGATTGCTTGTATATGGCCCTTATCCTGCTGATGGTTTTTTTGCTTCCTCAGGATATAAGCAGTTTGATGCCGTATTGGCCATGTTTCATGACCAGGGCATGATTCCATTTAAAACCCTGAATTTTGAAGATGGAGTTAATTTCACTGCCGGTTTGCCGTATGTCCGCACTTCGCCAGCACATGGTACAGCTTATGATATCGCAGGGAAAGACCTTGCTTCGGCTGATTCAATGCGTGCAGCGACTTACCTTGCCTGCGAGATATTTAAAAACCGTATGCAATGGGCTGAACTTAATAAAAACCCTTTAGGTTTCAGTAAAAAAGAAAAGGAGTATTAGAAATTCGGGCAACAACAGCAGGAAGACAGAAGTCAGGTGTTGGAAGATATCTGATTTTACCACGCTTTTCGACCTAAGTACTTGCATAAAATATTAATATTCTACTACGTATAATGAGTAAATCTGAATATTCGATCAGCGAAATAACCCGGATTGTTAAAGGTGAATTAATCCAAGAAAGTAATCCCAATATGGTGATCACAGAATTGGTCATTGACAGTCGCCGGCTCATTTCACCCGAAGGAAGTCTGTTTTTCGCACTCACCAGCAAACGAAACGATGGTCACAAATATATTGAGGAACTCTACGAGAAAGGCGTAAGGAATTTTATTGTCGAAAATGAACCCGTCAATCTGTTGCTTCTTTATAATGCTAATATTATTAAAGTAAAAAACACTTTATTTGCCTTGCAGGCATTGGCTGCTGCTCATCGCAAACAATTTAAGATTCCGGTGATCGGGATTACAGGTAGCAATGGAAAGACAATTGTAAAAGAATGGCTTTACCAGTTACTGAACGAAAGTAAAAACATAGTACGAAGCCCCAAAAGTTTTAATTCACAGATTGGTGTTCCTTTATCTGTTTGGCAGATGCGTGAGGATCATGAGCTTGCCATATTTGAGGCTGGCATATCCGAACCGGATGAAATGGATCATTTGCAGCCCATTATACTTCCTACCATCGGGATTTTTACAAACATTGGACATGCTCATGATGAGAATTTCATCAACCGCATCCAAAAAGCAGGTGAAAAATTCAAATTGTTCACCAAGGTAAAAACGTTGGTTTACTGTATCGATCAGAAAGAACTGCAGGAAGGAATAATTAAAACCGGCTTGCTGAAGAATATTGAAACATTCACCTGGAGCCGGAAAACAACCGCTGATCTTCAGATAACTTCGGTTCAATCCGATGGACATTCCACACAGCTCAACGGTATTTATAAAGGAGCCGAACTTAGTATTGGAATTCCTTTTACAGATGAGGCTTCAATCGAAAATGCCATACAATGCTGGTCAGCGATGCTGCTGATGGGCTATAACAACATGTTGATCTCGAAACGCATGCGCACCCTCCAGCCCCTTGCCATGAGGCTCGAAATGAAGGCCGGGATCAACAATTGCACACTGATCAACGACAGTTACAGCAATGATATTGACTCTCTCTCTATTGCGCTTGATTTCCTTAACCAGCAGAAGCAGCACCGCAAAAAAACAGTAATTCTTTCGGATATCCTTCAAAGCGGCCGGAGCGAATACCATCTTTATAATGAAGTGAATGAATTGCTGGTTCAAAAGCAAATAGGCCGGTTGATTGGGATCGGAAAAGGGATCAGCCGTCAGGCGTCACTTTTCAAAATTGAAAAAGAATTCTTCAACACCACCGAAGAGTTTCTTGATTCATATTCAATAAGTTCATTTGCAAATGAAAGCATCTTACTGAAAGGGGCACGCGTTTTTGGTTTTGAACATATTACTGAATCATTGCAGCAGAAAACGCACGAAACTGTACTCGAAATCGACCTCAACGCCCTGGTTCACAACCTGAACTATTATCGCTCAAAGCTTGATCCGGGAATGAAAGTAATGGCCATGGTCAAAGCGTTTTCATATGGAAGCGGGAGTTATGAGATAGCCAATGTGTTGCAGTTTCACCAGGTTGATTACCTTACTGTTGCTTATGCCGACGAGGGTGTTGAACTCCGCAAAGCCGGGATAAAACTGCCCATCATGGTAATGAACCCGGATGAAGAGAGTTTTGATGCCATGCTGAAATACCAGCTGGAACCCGAAATATACAGCTTCAGGATAATGAAGATGCTTGAAGCAGCCTTGTTACGGCAGTCGCCAAACTCGCATCCCGTTGGTGTGCATATCAAAATTGATACAGGAATGCATCGTTTAGGATTTGACCCCGCAGAGGTGGATGAACTTATCAACCAGTTGAAAGGACGGCCCAATATTATTGTGAAATCCGTATTTTCACACCTGGCAGCTTCTGACAACCCGGGCAACGATGACTTCACGCGTCACCAGATCAGTTTGTTCCGGATGATTTCGGAACGCATCAGTTTTGAATTCGAGTATCACATCCTCCGTCATATTGCCAATACAGCCGCTATCACGCGCTTTCCTGAAGCACGCTTTGATATGGTTCGCCTTGGCATCGGGCTGTATGGTATAGCCCCAATGCCCGAGGAACAGGAAAAACTGGAAAATGTGAGTACGCTTCGCTCAGTAATTTCACAGATTAAACATGTGCAGGCTGAAGATACGGTTGGCTATAACCGCCGGTTCAAGGCAAAAAATGAAACTACGATTGCCATTGTGCCCATTGGCTATGCCGACGGACTGAGCAGGGCATTAAGCAACGGTATCGGCCACCTGAAAGTAAGGGGGAAATTTGCACCCATCGTGGGCAGCATCTGCATGGATATGACCATGATAGACATAACCGGCATTAATGCCCACGAAGGCGATGAAGTAATTATTTTTGGCAAGGACCTGCCAATTATAAGGCTGGCTGATGAAATGGGTTCTATTCCCTACGAAATCCTTTCGGGTATTTCGCAAAGAGTGAAAAGGATTTATTACCAGGAGTAAGACATATTTCAAGGAATATAAACATGAAATAAATCTGAATTTAAATGATAGACTTATCAAGATACAGTTATGCCTTTAATAACAAATAAATACTATTTTTGTCAAAATAATAATATTAAATAATTCAAATGTACATGAAAAAACTGTTTTTTTTCGCCATAGCAGGTATGATATTGTCAGCCTGTTCGAACTCGGGTAGCAAAACAAAAACCGGTGATCAGGCCGGACAAAATGAAATTGTAATCACCAATGACCTGGAAAACGCAAAGGCAGTTATTCCTTCGTGGCTGAATGAAAATACCGTTATTTCCACAAACGAACCGCCGGCCCATTCCGGCGAATATGCCTGTGTTACCAATGATACCCTCCCATATAGTTATACTTATAAAGAAATAGTTAAAAATATTAACGGCAAAATACCCAAGATGGTAACATATAGTGGCTGGGTATATACCACTGTAGCTAATCCAAATTTTGCAATCATTTGCAGCATTAATGAAAATAATAAGCAATATGACTGGAAAGCCGTCCCATTGGATAAAGAGTTGTCACAAACCGGGAAATGGGTTGAATTTTCAAGCAATTTTTATTTTGATAAAAAACCGCTAAAACCCGAACATGAAATCGGCATATTTGCCTGGAACCAGAGTAAAAAGGACGTTTATATTGATGATCTGAAAATCACTTTTTCATATTAAAAGTTGAAATACTTGATATTGCTTTTTGCATAATTCCAATCAGGGAGATAAAATAATTGAGATTAGAGCCTGCATTTGGATTCTGATAATAGCTTTACCACGTCCGGACAAAAACAATGTGAAACTATGCTGGTTATACGATTTCGGTATTTATTAAACTGGGTTTAGTACACCAATCATAGCTCTCGAAAATAGTGCAAAGAACTTCAGCATGGCAAAAAAGGTTTCGTTAATCATTTGGTTGCTGATAAGCTTATACTTCATCAAGTCCACCTTTGATCTTTCACCCTGGAAGCATAAAAAGATAATTGATCAGGATGTGATTTATTATTATGGATACCTTCCTGCCACTTTTATTTATCACGACTGGAGTTTTAGCTTCACCGGCAAACCTGGATTACCCGAAACTGGCTGGAGTATTCCTCTTCCAAATGGGAAGCGGATTCAGAAAATGACAATGGGAACAGCCATGTTATATGCTCCTTTCTTCGGTTTAGCGCATGCTGTTACAAAAATAACCGGTGGAGTTGCAAATGGTTATTCGCTTAATTATCATATTGCACTTATTTGGGCAGGTGTTTTCTATTTTATCCTGGGGCTTTTTTTTCTGCGTAAAATCCTGCTGCAATTTATTCCAGATCATGCTGTTGCGCTGGTCTTAATAACTATAAGTCTTGGAACAAATTTGTTCGTCTATGCTTCCTGGGAAGGAGCCATGTCGCATGTGTACAGCTTTTTTGTATTTGCACTGGCATTATGGATTTTTCTTAAATGGCTGACAACTCCCAAAATATGGCTCTCCATTTTGCTTGGGGTAGCCTTGGGATTGATTGTACTGATCAGGCCATCCAACATTATGTTTATACTTTTCCTCGGGCTGTATTTGTTCTTCAGAGACAGAAGTTTTAAGGAAAACCGGGAGTTAATTTTCATCCTGAGATGGAAATTGCTTTTACTAGCCGGAGCAGCACTGCTCGTTTGGGTTCCTCAGTTAATCTACTGGAAAATGAACAGCGGTCAATTTATAGTATATTCATACCAGGGTGAAAGATTTTATTTTAATAATCCACAGATAATCAATGGATTATTTTCATATAATAAAGGCTGGTTAGTGTATACACCTTTGATGTGGCTGGCGATAGCAGGATTATTCGTAATGCGCGGAAAGCTTAAAGGATGGTTGGTACCAACTGCAGTCTCCATGACAATCAGCATCTACATTATTTTCAGCTGGTGGTGCTGGTGGTACGGCGGAGGTTTTAGTGCCCGGGCTTTAGTTGAGTATTACGTGATTATGAGCTTTCCTCTGGGAGCATTTTTTACATACATTCTTCAAGCAAAACCGGTTTTTAAAGCCCTAACCACTATAGTAGTAGTTTTCCTAATCTGGCTGAATCTGTTTCAATCCAAGCAATACAGGTCATCGCTGCTTCACTGGGATTCCATGTCGAAACAAGCATACTGGGGAATCTGGGGCAGGCAATCATGGCCCGAAAACTATGATAAAATGCTGCTGCACCTCGATGCAGGTAAAGCAATAAAAGGAGAAGATGCATTTCCTTGAAATTAATAAAGACCTTTGAATGTTCTAGAAATGAGGTAAAAGGGGAATAATGAAGTAATTGTGAAAATAATCTGAAATAGTTGTGAAAATGAATTGGATAAAATCAAAATGGTTTTCGGGCCTGGTATTTAGTATAATTTTTACCGGACTTTGCTGGTTATTCAATTTTAATGTTACATTTTTCCAGAGTCCACAATCGGTTCACATCTGGAGACAAACAAACGGTCTTTCGATTGCACAGATGTATTATGAGCAAAATTTGAAATTTTTTCAGCCTGAAATTCAAAACCAGTTGGGTGACGGCGGAATGAGTGGTAAAACTGCCGGAGAGTTTCCAATTATATATTTTGCAATGGCTAAGATCTGGCAGGTTTTTGGTAAGAGTGAATGGTCTTTCAGGCTTTTTCAACTGCTTATACTCTTCTCCGGTATTTTTCTGCTTTTCCGGATGTTGACACCTATAACAGGCAATCCTGTCAGGGCAGGTTTTATCAGCATGCTTGTTTTCACCTCCCCCATGTTTATTTTTTATGGCCCGAATTTTCTCCCTGATGCCCCAGCCCTGGCATTTACATTTATAGCATGGTTTTTTCTTTCCCAGTTTGTCAAAAAAAGAAAAGATTCTTCTCTTTGGATAGCATCAGTTTTTATTTTTCTGGCTACAACTTTAAAAATAACAACAGCTACCAGTTTTATTGGTATCGGAGCATGGATAATATTCGAAACCATATTTCTGAACCCCGAGAAAAAGGTATTTAACTTCAGAATTAAGCATTACATTCCTTTTATTATCAGCATATTACTAATTATAGCGTGGTTTTTTTATATTGATTATTACAATGGTTTACATCAGGCAGATTATTCGTTTCGCGGAATATGGCCTATCTGGAAAATGACAGCCGAGCAATTTACCCGGATTATAGATGTGTTAAATAAAATTTATTTTAAAGAGTTCTTTTCCCCGCCACTTCAATATGCGACCGTTCTGGTTTGGATATTTATGTTGTTTAAAATCAAAAAGATAAAACCTTTCTATGGATTTTTACTGATTATAATGCCCCTAGGTTTCGCATCTATACTCATATTATGGTTCCAGGTTCTTGAAGGACACGATTATTATATGATAACCCAAATGCAGGTTCTAGTAATTGTGTGGGCGATATTCTTCAGTTACCTGAAAGATAAAAAGTTCTGGAGCCATCCCCTTGTTTATGGGTTATTGCTGGTTGTCTTTGCTTTGCTTGCCAACGATGGAATGATACGCCATAAAGCACGTTACGAAGGATGGATGAATGAAGGTTTCAAATTGCATATGGAAGCCTTAACAGAAATTCAGCCTTATTTTAACCTTTGGAAAATACAACCCGAAGATAAAGTGATTTCTATACCTGATAATTCCATTAATGCATCTTTATATTACATGGACCGAAAAGGGTATACCGACTTTGGGAGCGATTTTTCTCGCGAGGAAGTTTTCAGGAAAAGGATATACCAGGGTGCGAAATATTTGGTTATCAACGATTCAACAATTCTTGATCGGCCTCTTATTCAAAAGTATACAACCAATTTCGTGGGTCAATACCGCAATGTTAAAGTATTCAAACTGCAAGCCGGGAATCATTAATTCTTACTAATGTAGTGAATAACCAAATCATCGAAATAAACAGTATCAGTACCCATATCATATAGGAATATTCCTGTCTCTTTTTGTTCCATATTTTTAGGAACTTTGAAGTTGAGCTGCAGTTGTTCCCATCCCATACTATCTTTTGCAATGACTTTTGATTCAGCTACATAGAAATCTTTATTTGAGTCACCTGTTATAACAATGCTACCAACTTTACCATATCGCCATACAGTCACATTTATTTTGTCTCCCATTTTACAATTAAAAAAACGGTAAGTAAATCCACACGAATAGTCAGGTGTAAGTTTCAAGGAATATAGACCTGTATGGGCTTTTTCATTGGATTGTGCTATTCCGTTTTCAAGAAAGATACTGGGGATATTTGTCTCAAAAGCATATTCTTTAGTAACTGTTTCTGCGCCACATTTAATGGTCACGGATTCTGATTTAGGCATTATGTAGAATCTCTCATAGATAGTTCTGAGGCTGATTGATAAACTTATGAAGGAAAAGATAAGTACGATTGGCAAAACTATCTTTATTTTTATAAACTTATGGTTATAGACCAGGATAAGTAATAGTGGGAAAATCGGAATCAGGTATTTCCCCTGGATAGTTGAAATAATATCGCTTCCAACGCAATCCCAGGTTAAGTGTTGAGATAATAGCAAAAGAATTAAACTTATCAAAAATGCAGTCAATACTACAATTTTATGTTTCCATTTAATCTTTATCGCTTTGTTGCCATCAGACAATACAATTATGAAAAGAATTATATAAGAAGAATAAATCAACCATATGGGGAGTTTTGATTCAAGCCATCCAAAGGTGCCAATATAGCCCTGAAAATACATATCAAACGTTGCAATCATTGAATTCGCTAATACGTGCCAGATATAAAACCCATGATGTAAAATATATTGGGTTTGTTCGTACATATTTGTGCATGCCCCCAGAGGCAGATTATCACGAAACTGAGGATTGTACCTACTATAAGGCAAATACAGTCCATTCATTTTCTCAGACCAATACAACATTGTCAAAAAAGAGATACTGAAAAGGAATAGTACCACATAGTAATGTGTACGCTTACTTTTAAATTTATCTATTGGAATTAGCAGAAATAAAAGCACTACCGGAGTATAAACAACTTTAGCCATTGCCAATAGTATGGCTAATAGAGTAATCACCACAAGATTTTGAAATGAAATCAGCGTTTCATCATATGCAAGTTTCAAAAAATATGCTATAAGCATAAAAGACAATATATTAGAAACAACATCAGCACTTATTGACATGTTTATATACAACGACATTGGGAGCAAAGCGACGAGAGTGAAAGTCCATTTGTAGAATGGCAGAATTCTAATAACCCAATAAATTGCTGTGATCCAAAATAATAGTGAAAATAGTCTGGCTCCAAAAAAAATATACAATGGCGGTACGTTAATTTTACGCAGTACAAATACAGGAAAAACTTGAGGTATATATGAAACAGGTGAATACATGCCAGTATTGGGGAAATCCACAAATTGCCGGTCTTCAGAGTTTAATGGCGTTTTAAATTGATCCAATGTATTTCTAAAAGTTGTTTTTGTCTTTCGGTTTCCAATTAAGCCTTTAAAGGGTTGAGTTATTTCTACAATGCTTTTGGGGATGAATCCTCCGACGCGGTTATCCTGTTTAACAGCGGTTAAATTACCTTCCGAGATTTGGTAAACCCTGAAAAAATGATTGATTTCATCGGGCGTTTGAAAAGGTGGCGTTATAATCAGTATTAATAAACCAAAAAAGGAAGCAAAAACTGCGAAGCATAATGCAGGGCTTAAATTGGCTGACTTAAGTTTAAAAACTTGCATTCTCAAATTCATTTTTAGGTTGACTTATATTTTTTCCTTAATCAACTTTGTTTTTTTAAATACATGTGCATTTATAACCAACGTGGTTTTATGGAATTAATCAATAAATTTCTCATAGTACGCGATTTCAAATTTAGCCTGAATAATTTATAAAAAGCAAATTAAATGGGGACAATATTTTTATCCCATTGATAATCAGTATCTTTTGTTGTCAAAACAAGAAACTCTCCAGAAGTAAATTTAAGAATAAATATCAGATAAGAGGAGGCAGAATTTGCTTTTCAATACCCATCTTAGTATTTTTACGGTCCAAAGAAATATTTATTGAATTAAGAAACATCCTGTTGACTTTAGGACCAGGTACCAACTTAAGGGTTGTTCTTTATTCTAAGAAATGCTTTAACTAGAATGTAACAAGGTATTCCGTTTCAAATGGATAATAAAATAGCTAAAAGTAACATAATGAAACTTTCCGTAATTATCCCTGCCTATAACGAACAAGCCACTATTTACAATATCCTTCAAAGGGTTAGCAAGGTTGAACTGATTCAAAATATTGAAAAAGAACTGGTTGTTGTAAATGATTGTTCAAAGGATGATACCGAGGCAGAATTATTCCGTTTCCAGGCTGAAAATCCGGGAATCGAAATCAATTATCGCAAACATGAAGTGAACCAGGGAAAAGGTGCAGCGCTTCACACAGGAATCCAGATAGCTACAGGTGATTTTATAATTGTTCAGGATGCAGACCTTGAATACGACCCGCGGGAATTCAATATTTTATTACAGCCCATTCTCGACGGGTTTGCTGACGTGGTTTACGGGAGCAGATTTGTCGGAGGCAACCCCCACAGAGTTTTATTCTTTTTTCATACTATTGGGAACAAATTTCTAACATTCCTCTCGAACCTGCTTACGAATATAAACCTTACAGATATGGAGACCTGCTACAAACTCTTCAGATCCGATATTATAAAGAGCATCAATCTGAAAGAGAACCGTTTCGGTTTTGAGCCGGAAGTAACAGCTAAGATCAGCCGAATTCCTAAAATACGGATATATGAAGCTGGTATTTCTTACTATGGACGTACATATGCCGAAGGCAAAAAGATCAGTTGGAAAGACGGCTTCAGGGCACTGTATTGCATTATTAAATATAATGTTTTCGTTAAATAGACTCCCTGGAGTTCCACTAAATGTAAAGCCATTTTCAACAGATGACAGAAGATCACAAACTCCGGCCTGTAGCGGCAGGTTGAATAACTTGGTAATCTGTACCTGAATTGTTAGTTTTGTTAACTATTTACCCGGTCTTAAAAGAATTCAAACGTGAAGCTACCAAGCATGAAATTCTCCAATAAAGAGATTGCACCTGCTGTTTTGCTGATCATCGGAACAGGCCTCATTATTCTTAAATGGCTGTCAACAGGTGTTAGTGGTGAGACTGATTCGATCACTCATTACCAGATTGCAAGATACGCTTTTAAATATCCGGGGCATTTTCTTGATACCTGGGGAAAACCTCTGTTTACCATTCTTTCATCGCCATTGGCGCAGTTTGGATATACTGGCGCCATTGCATTTAACCTGGTATGTGGTTTATTAAGTGCATGGTTTGCCTACCTGATAGCCCGTAAAATGGAGTATCGCCATGCATGGCTGGCTATTGTATTTACGATATTTACACCTGTTTACCTGTTTAACATGTTCACCAGCCTGACAGAAATACTTTTCAGCCTGGTACTAATAGCTTCAATTTATCTCTTTATAAGTAAGCGTTTTATCTGGTCGGCAATAGTAATATCCTTTATACCATTTGCCCGTACTGAAGGGCTGATGTTCATTATACTTTTTATTTTTCCATTGGTTTGGATGAAACAATATAAATCCCTGCCTTTTTTGTTTGCGGGTTTTATAATTTTCAGCATTACTGGCTGGCCGATGTATCACGATCCCTTTTGGTTTTTTACTAAAATGCCGTACAACAGCGGCGGCTCCGATTTATATGGCAAGGGTTCGTTCTGGTACTATTTCAACCAGATGAACTATATTCTCAATTATCCGCTTCTTATTTTAAGTATTACCGGACTTGTGTATATTCTCCTTAATCTTAAAAAAGGGTTTTCCAACCTACACGACATTAAATACGTCACCTTGTATTTCCTGATACTTTTTTCGATATTTGGATTCATACTTGCACAAAGTTTTCTTTGGTGGCAAGGCCTGATGGGCGTATTGGCATCGACCCGGTTTATTGCATGTGTGCTGCCTTTAACTGCAATAATATCATTAACAGGTTTCGAATGGGTGATGGAAAAGGCAAAAGCCAACAAGTCGGTTTACCTTGTAACAGGAGCATTCATAATTTCGCTGGTTGTTTATAAGCCATTTACTTACAATATATTACCAATGAAGTCAGCCATAAATTTTGCGGTTATGGAAAAGCTTACCGATTGGCTTAAGACTTCACCTTATAATAACCACAAAGCCTTTTATTCGGATCCTATGTTTCCTTTTTATATGGAAATGGATCCATTCGATCAGCAAAAATGTTTTAGACTATATAATTATGAAAAGGTTGACCCGGCTACCTTTCTTCAACCTGGAGAACTGCTGGTATGGGATGCCCAGTTCGCCGGTTATGAAGGCCGCCTGCCTTTCGATTCACTGATGAAGAATAATAACCTCAGGCTTTTGAATATTTTTACCCCGGTGGAAGCTTTTACTATTATTGGCGGTGAGAAATATAAACTTGCGGTTTTTATGAAAGCTCCTCGTGACACAACTCACACGGTTTACAAACAATTCTACTTAAATGACTTCGAAGGTGACTTACCCGAAGATCAAATGAAACATATTACAACCGAAAAAAGCAGTAGCGGTAAACAATCGATTATACTTACACCTGATTTTATTTACAGCCCAGCTAAAGAGGACAAACTGAAGAACCTTCCTGGTTTCAGCAATATTTCATTGAGAGCCAGTGCACGGATCCTGAATCCTTCAACAACCGAAAAAGGCGAGATCATTCTGGTAGTGAGTACTGAAAATCCCGAACATAAAATTTATAAGTACGTAATTGCCAAAGA
>Ga0079306_1000588_pt1 | contig 31887 bp, 35 predicted proteins | sample Methanotroph_Enr_FD_79181 | JGI IMG/M metagenome (GOLD analysis project Ga0079306, IMG submission 79181) | Enriched soil microbial communities from Old Woman Creek wetland in Ohio, USA - Methanotroph_Enrichment_5 | ecosystem: Environmental > Terrestrial > Soil > Wetlands | place: USA: Ohio... | reverse complement strand
CTGATTTTTGGATTCGATAAAGCGCCAACATACAGTCTTTACCGCCACTCCACGACGAAAATAGTTGCATCATACAAAAATGTTATTCCGGAAGAAATGAAATGGAAACAGCAGCTGCCCATCACCGATCTTTTTTCCCGAAGATTCGACTTACATTGATTTTGAACTGGCAGGTTTTCTGGCTCACCTCACTTTTTGCGGCCTTCCCGTCGCGACGAATCGAAACAGTGGCGGGGATTGCAAAAAGTTTTTACTAAGGCTTACAGCTGCGGGTACAGCTCCGGAATCAAACCGGATTCCCTTTTCAGACTTACTTCCGAAACAGGAAGCTCGTCAACCAAGTCGCAGCAAAAGTAGGAATTATAATGAAAAGGAGAAGATTATAATTATCCAAATGCTGAATTGAAAAAATCCTTAAGCTTAGATTTGTCCTCAAATCGATATTTGCCTGCGGAACAATAATCTATAAAACCGGGGAGAACATCAAATAAATATTAACAGAACAGCATAAATGAATGCCTTAAAAATCTTCAAACCACTTTTCATTAACTGTAATATGCTCTCTTAGTTCAATCTCAATGCCTAACTTCAATTCCTTTAATTTCTCAGCAAGCTTTTCTCCATCCATTAAATCGATTGCTGGAGCACCATCCCTGTTTGCCTCCCTGATAGCTTCTCTGGTAAAAGTACCAGTAGTTATAAATAAACCCTTGTCCGTTCTTCCTACCATCGCCCCCCTAAAATCTCGAATATCACTTGAGGGAACCTTACCTTTATATCGTTTGCATTGGAAAATAATATGAAAACTTAGAATACCATTTATTTTTGCAATTCCTCTACCATCGATTCCTCCATCACCCGATTTTCCTGTAATTTCTACTTGAGTAAAACCCTTTTCTCGCAATATTCTTTGAATTAAACGTTCAAAAGAAGCAGGAGACATTTTTTCCGTAATAATCTCAATAGCAGATATTTTCCATCTTTCTTCATCTGCAACCTCTTCATCTGCCTCTTTCTCATCTGCTTTGTTAATCTTTGATACCTTTGAAGCCTTAGGCTTTACTGGCCCATTATCACCAAGTATCCATATTCCTTTCCCAATATTTGAAATAGAACCTTGATTTTTAAGAACAGTTCTAACCCAGGCAAGATTATATTTTAATTCTGATTGACCTGTCTTTCCGTTTGTTATTTCAAGCAAAGCATCTGATAGTTTAAGATTTTCTACAATCTTCTCATAAATTTCATCAGTATTTGCAGAACCACCGAGTTGGCTAATTGCGTCAATGGTTGGAGCCATCAATTCAATTCTTGAAGGAAGTTTCTTCATTTAGATTTATTTATATATTGCTATTCACTATGTTTTACTCCTTTAAATCAAGAGTACAATACTCATTGAGATTAATATCAATATGATCCCAAGTAATGCCCCAATTGCAGTCATGATGCTTTTTTAACATCTTCAATGCAAATTGAAATTTAGCACGATCATATAATATTTGCTTATTTTCCCTTTCCTCGATTTCTGTTGCTCGTTCTTCAAAATCCTGAATACTCCATTCTATTTGAATCGATTCTGTTTTCCTTTTTTCCAACCAGTCTTCTATGTATTTTAAGATTAGTATCAAATCATTAAAGTCATTAATTTCAGTCAAATCAAGAGTGATGTCATCATTAAAAAGAACAGATTCAGATGTAAGTTTTTTAATTTTTCTCAATTTTTTTTCAACACCATTTATCGGATTAAAAATTAACAGTGGAACTTCTGCTTCTAATGGCCAAATATTATGCCTCCCAATCTTTTCTTTAATAACTTTTACCAACGATTGGTTTAAGGTATCAAACAGATTTTTAAAATGCGTAGAATCCATTTTTCATTGAATTATATATGATTCAAATTTAATCAATTAAATTAAAACCGCGATTTTTGGATTCCAAAAATAGAACGCAATATGCAAAGGGATAGGTTGAACAATCAGTTGCTTACAGAAAGTGGTTGGGCGGTAATGCGTTTCTGGGAACAAGAACTTAAAAAAGATTTTGAGGCTTGCGTGAACAAAGTGACCATTTACATTGAAAAATATCAGTAACAATTAGCCTTTAATCATATCGAGGATGATAGGTTTTAGCCCACTGAAGAAAAACTCGACTGCGATCACCATTACAATCAATCCCATCAGGCGCATCATCACGTTGATACCGGTTTGCCCAAGTATTTTGAGAATGCGCGACGAACTGTAAAAAACGAGGTAGGTGATAAACATGACCAACAAAATCATACCAAAAAGAACAATTTTTCGGGTCAGGGTCGAGGCATCTTCCATCAATACGATCGAGTTGGTTATAGCGCCGGGGCCGCAAATCATCGGGATGGCCAGCGGTGTTACCGAAATGTCGTTGACGTAAGTTTTCACTTCCGAATCTTTAATTTTTACCTGTCCGAGACGAGCCTGAAGCATGTCCATGCCCATGATAAAAAAGATGACGCCGCCAACGACCCTAAAGCTGTTAACCGAAATACCGAAAAATTTGAAGAGCAATTGCCCCGACAGAGCAAAAATGATGATGGTGATCAAGGCAACAATGGATGCTTTCCGTGCCGTTTGGGTTCGTTCCTTTTCGCTCAAACCGGCAGTCATGGTCATAAAAACCGGCATGGTACTGAGTGGGTTGATCAACGTGAAGAATGAAGTAAAACACAAAAGTCCGAAGGAGAGGGCATCGTTCATGGTTCAATTTTTAGTGATTCCCGGGGAAAACGGAATCTTGACTTACCGGTAAAGTTAGGAAAGTTCTGAGATTTTAGAAGATCTGTTTCTTTCCCCACCTCTCCATTCCATTCTCCGGACTCTCCAGATTTTTTCATGTCATTTTGAAGGTTCTTCCTGCAAATATTTTTCGTAGTTTTGCACCATTAAACTCTCTTTATAAATATTGATTCAAGGCAGCAGTCCAAGTCTATTCTGCTGATTTCGTTTCACTAAAAAGTGAAATGAATGTTAGATTATTGTCAAAATTTATAAAGAAGAATTATGAAACAAGAAATAAAAATTGCAGTTCTTGGCGGCGGTGGCCGTACCGGCAAATATCTGGTAACTAATTTAATAGATCGGGGGTTTTCAAATCAAACTGCTTCTCCGGAAACCTGAAGAATTCCAAATCAAAAGTCCGTTAATTGAGATTATCAAAGGTGACGCAACCGATCCTGAAGCAATCAGCAATTTGGTTCAAGGTTGCCACGCCATAATCAGCACAGTTGGCCAGCGACCGGGCGAGCCACTGGTAGCCACCAGGGCTGTGACAAACGTGCTGGAAGCCATGAATAAATTAGAAATCAATCGTTTCATCTCATTGGCTGGGATAAACGTTGATACACCATTCGACAAAAAAGGCAAAGAAACCAGTCTGGCTACCGAGTGGATGAAAGCGAACTTTCCGGAAATCCAAGCCGACAGGCAAAAAGCATATTCCATTTTGTCAGCAAGCGAGCTAAACTGGACCTTGGTTCGGGTTCCTTTCATCGAGTTTTCAGAATCTTCAGGCGAATTGTCCGTAAATCTGGAAGATTGCCCTGGGAATAAGATATGTGCCAGTAACATTGCCGATTTTCTAGTTGCGCAACTTACCGATGAAACCTATTTCAGGAAATCGCCTTTTATTGCAAACGTATAAAATACTTAGTCAGGGCTTCGCTTTAAGTGAAACCCTGACTATCCAACCAGATTGCATCTTTTATTGTATTTTTACCTGAAACAAATATTGAATCGTGAGTCAAAAAGTACTTCTCATCACACCGCCGTTTACCCAACTGAATACACCGTATCCGGCAACGGCCTACCTGAAAGGGTTTCTGAATACGCAGAATATCGCCTCTTTTCAGTGCGATCTGGGAATTGAAGTTATCCTGAAGTTGTTTTCTTCTGAAGGACTCACTTCCCTTTTCTCCGGGCTTCGGGCTTCGGACTTCGGACTTTCCGCTAACAGCCAGCGCATTTTCAACCTGCGCGAAAGCTACATCCAAACCATCGACCCGGTGATTGCTTTTTTGCAGGAGAAGAATGTTACGTTGGCTCACGTGATTTGCGAAGGAAACTATTTGCCCGAAGCCGCGCGCTTTGCACAGACCGAAGACCTCGAATGGGCATTCGGGACGATGGGAAACCGAGACAAGGCCAAACACCTGGCTACCCTTTACCTCGAAGATTTGTCGGATTTGATTGTGGAAGCCGTCGATCCGCATTTTGGGTTTAGCCGCTACGCCGAACGGTTGGGGCGATCAGCCAATTCCTTTGATGAACTTAATGATGAGCTACAAAAACCTGATAGTTTTATCGATAGTATATTGCTGAAACTCCTTCAGGAGAAAATCGAACTCTCGCAGCCCACATTGGTGGCTTTTTCAGTTCCTTTCCCCGGAAATTTATACAGTGCATTCAAGTGCGCCCAATACCTTAAAAAGCAATATCCTGAACTAAAAATCGCGATGGGCGGCGGTTTCCCAAATACCGAACTTCGCTCGCTGAGTGATCCCCGGGTTTTCGAATACTTCGATTTTATTTTACTCGACGATGGCGAAGCGCCAATCCTGAACCTAGTTGAATACCTTGACGGAAAACGCGAAAAAGCCGATCTGAAGCGCACTTTTGCATTGGAAAACGGCGAAGTGGTTTACCTGAATGGTTCCACTCAAGCCGACTTTTCGCAATTTGAATCCGGAACTCCGGACTATTCCGATTTCCAACTGGACAGTTATCTTTCGGTGATCGAAATTGTGAACCCGATGCACCGCCTGTGGAGCGATGGCCGTTGGAACAAACTCACACTGGCGCACGGTTGCTACTGGGGACGCTGCACGTTTTGCGATACTTCGCTCGACTACATCCGACGTTATGAACCAAATACGGTGCAGGTTTTGTGCGACCGAATCGAAGAATTGATCCGCCAGACCGGGCAAATCGGCTTCCACTTTGTCGACGAAGCCGCACCTCTAGCTTTGATGCGGGCTCTGGCTTTGGAAATCATTCGCCGCAAACTTACGGTGGTTTGGTGGACCAACATCCGCTTCGAAAAAAGTTTTACCTACGATTTATGCCTTCTACTGAAGGAATCCGGCTGTATCGCGGTTTCCGGAGGATTGGAAGTTGCTTCCGACCGACTGCTGGGCATGATCAACAAAGGCGTGAGCGTTTCGAAAGTTGCCAAAGTCACCGACAATTTCACCCGTGCCGGAATCATGGTTCATGCTTATCTGATGTATGGTTTCCCAACCCAAACCGCGCAGGAAACCATCGATTCGCTGGAAGTCGTTCGTCAGTTATTCGAAGCCGGAGTCATTCAATCGGGCTTCTGGCATCAGTTTGCCATGACAGCGCACAGTCCGGTTGGAATGAATCCTAGCCAATTCAAGGTAAAAATTGAAAACGAAAAACCCGGAACATTTGCCAACAATGATTTGATTCATACCGACCCAACCGGAACCGATCACGAACGGTTTAGCGAAGGACTCAAAAAATCGCTTTTTAACTACATGCATGGTATATGCTTCGAGTTTCCGCTTCAGGATTGGTTCGAGTTTAAGGTTCCGAAAACTACGGTTGCGCCAAAATATATTCAGGAAGCCATTGACGAACAGGCTTTTGAACTGGCCAGCCCCAGTACCAAAATCGTTTGGCTGGGTGGAATCCCTTCCATTCGCACCTTCACCAAAAAGAAGAAAAACCACACCTTCGAAATGACCGAACTCTCCTTCAGCAACAAAAAGCACGATCTGGTGATTCAGCTTAAACAGGCTGAAGGCGAATGGTTATTCGCTCAGATTCCAGGGCTTTCAGTTTACAATCAGGCACAAACCACCTTTGGCGAACTCGAAAAGAGCTTCGAACAACATACTGGCGACGATTTTGTACTCTTCTGGAACAGCCCGGCGATAAAGGAACTGCGGGAGAATGGGTTGCTGATGTTGTAGCGAATTTGGCTTAACCATAGAGAACTCAGGGAAAAATTCACTCAAAATAAATTATGAAACTTTTTGATAACATATTTTCTTCAATCTATCTGTTTTTTGAGGCTATTGATGATGGCAGACCAGGTAATAAAGGCAATTCAATAATCGGAGTTATTTTTGTCTTGACTTTGACTTTAGCTGCAAACATTTTGTCTTTTTATTCAGCTGAAGAAATGAAAAGAATTCCAGGACTTTTTTATCTGATTGTTGTAGTTGTATGTAGTGTCTTAATTGCACTTTTCTATCGAAAAAAACGCTATATCGGAGTTGTAAAACAATTTGAAACTAAAAAAAACAAGTCAATTTACTATTTCATTACGATCATGTATATACTGCTGTCATTTACAATATTTTATAAGACAAGGTGACTTAGTAATCTTTAATTGATAACAATTACGATATTTATTTATAACGGATTATGGCAAACGTATTGAAATACAAAGGTTTTATCGGATCAGTAAATTTCAGTTCCAAAGACCAGATTTTTTTGGTAAAATTGAAGGAACCAATGATTTAGTAACTTTTGAGTCAACAACAGTCGATGGACTTGAAGAAGCATTCAAATACATGGTTGAAAAACACATTCAAGATAACAATCCAGAACTAAAAACTCGGTGTAATTCTGCGATACCTCTGCGGTTAAACAATTAATTTGAAACTTGGAACTTTTTCTGCATTTCTTGTGAATTGAAAATTGTTAGTGTATTTTTGCTGCCCATTGAACTGAATTGAAAATCATGACCAAACAGATCGTTGTCAGCGGCATCAGGCCAACCGGAAATTTGCACCTCGGAAATTATTTTGGTGCAGTGCGTAGCTTTTTGAAAATGCAGGAAGATTACAACTGCTATTTTTTCATTGCCGATATTCATTCGCTTACCACGCATCCAACTCCGATAAATCTTCAGTCGGGTGTAAAACAGGTGTTGGCCGAATACCTTGCTTGCGGGATCGATCCTGAGAAATCGACCATTTTTATCCAGAGCGATGTCCCCGAAGTATCTGAATTGTATGCCTTTCTGAATATGAATGCTTATTTGGGCGAATTGGAACGAACCACTTCGTTTAAAGAAAAGGCCCGTAAAAATCCTGAAAACGTGAATGCCGGCTTGCTAACCTATCCGGTTTTGATGGCTGCCGACATCATCATCCATAAAGCACAATTTGTTCCGGTTGGAAAAGATCAGGAGCAAAACCTCGAAATGGCCCGCAAGTTTGCCGGACGTTTCAACCGCATGTATAACTGCGAATTGTTCCCATTGCCACAACCGTTTACCTTCGATGGCGGCGACATGATTAAAGTTCCGGGGCTGGATGGCAGCGGAAAGATGGGCAAATCGGAAGGAAACGGGATCTTCCTGGTTGAAGATCCGAAAGACATCCGCAAAAAAGTGATGCGTGCAGTAACCGATGCTGGTCCACTTGAACCAAACAGCAAAAAAGCTGAAGCCGTAGAAAACCTGTTTACCCTTCTGAAAATTGTTTCAACACCTGAGGTGGTCAGCCATTTTGATGCGGCTTACAACGATTGCAGCATCCGTTACGGAGACCTGAAAAAACAGCTTGCGGAAGACATAATTGCTTTTACCTCGCCAATCCGCGAACGCATTCTGGAAATCCTGAAGGATGAAGCTTATTTAGGTAAAGTTGCCCGAATGGGAGCTGAACGTGCAAGAGAATCGGCACAAAGAACACTCAACGAAGTAAAGGATGTGATTGGGTTCAGGAAACTGTTCTAATCCATAAAACATACATTTCTTAGTCAGGGTTTCACTCAAAGTGAAGCCCTGACTTGTTTTTATTGCATTGTAAAATAGCAAAACCAATTATCCGCAAAACCTAATGTGAACAAAAGTTTATGGCCGTTAAATATAGTTAAAATGCTGATTTTCAGTAAACCAAATTAAAACATATTGGTCTTAATTGTAAAAGTTGTTCAGTTTAAACACCTAAAAAAATTATCATGAAAAAGTTAGCTATGTTATCAATGACTGCCATGTTTGCATTGGCTTTTGTTCAACTTCCTGCGCAGGAAATCAAAAAAGAAATTAAGTCGGAAATTAAAAATCAGAAAAAAGAAGTTAGAACTGAAAAGAAGGGGATAAAAACCGAAAGGAAGGAACTCCATAAGCTTGAAGGAAATGCAATAACAGAAGAGACAAAGACTGCCTTTCATGCCGATTTTGGTGATGTTCCGAACGTAAAATGGAAAAGGGCCGTTTATTTAGATGAGGCTGTATTCACCAAAGACGGAAAAGAAATGAAAGCCTATTATGATTTTTATTCAAAACTTGTTGGAACAACTATGATTAAATCATTTACGGACCTGCCAATAAAGTCTCAAAAAGAGATCAAAGCAAAATATAAAGATTATAAAATTGGGAGAGTTGTTTTCTTTGATGACAATGAAGCAAATGAATCGGATATGTTTTTTTATGATACTCAGTTTAGCGATGCCGATAACTATTTTGTTGAACTCTCAAAAGACAAAAAGAATATTGTTTTGCAGGTTAATGCTGAAGGAGAATTATTTTTCTTCAAAGAACTATAGCAAAATGTTGGTTATCTAAATCTTAAAGCAATTTCAAGTTAAAAAGTTTGGAAATTGCTTTTCAGTCAGGGTTTCACCGCAACGTGAAGCCCTGATTTGTTTTTTGTGGGTTTCGCTGGTAGAAAATTTTTATGTAGAAAGTGAACGTGCATTTGTAACAAACAAAAATCGGCTGCATCAAAAGGCAAACTTTAAAACAATAGAACAATGAAAAGATTCATTTTTGCCCTATTACTTGCAAGCCTTGTCGTGTCGACGTTTGCTCAAAAAAGTGCCATTCGTATTGAAGTAACCGGAAAAGGTTCGCCGCTTGTTTTCCTACCTGGATTCGGCTGTCCGGGAAGTGTCTGGAGCCAGATGGTTGAAGTACTGAAAAAAGATCATGAATGCCATGTTGTAACATATGCCGGATTTGACGGCGTTCAACCGCTAGATACACTCTGGCTTTCGACTGTTGAGCAGGCGATCTTCCAGTACATTTCCGCCAAGCATCTTGAAAATGTGACTGTAGTAGGCCACAGCATTGGCGGAACATTTGGCCTGATGCTTTGTGCCGAACTGCGTAACAACATTAAGAAACTGGTTGTTGTTGAAATGTTGCCCTGTATCGGCATAATGATGATCCCAAATTACAAGCCGGAGTACATCACCTTCGACAATCCTTACAACCAAAAGCTTCTGGCCATGAATATCCCGGATTTTAAAGCGATGCAGAAACAAATGGCCGCCAATATGTGCTCTGACACTACCCGTCAACGACAAATTGTTGATTGGATGATGATGGCTGATCGCAAAACTTACGTGTATGGCTACACTGAACTGTTGCGTACCGATTTACGCGAAACACTCAAAACCATTCAACAGCCCGTACTGATCATTGCCGCAGGAAAATATCCGACAAAAGAACAGATCATGAAAATATACGAAGACCAATACCTGAACCTGAAAAATAAAAACCTGAAATTTGTAGACAACTCGGCTCATTTTGTGATGTACGATCAGCCCCAAAAACTATCAGAAGAAATAACGAACTTTATCAACGCGAAATAATCCTGCACCAAGTGGAACAAGATATCTTTCAAGCCATTTACAATCAATATTATCCGGTGGTTTTCCGCTTATGCCTGGGCTATTTCAAAGGCGATATGGAATTAGCATCCGATATGGTTCAGGAAGTTTTTATCAGGATATGGGAAAAACACGATGAATTCCGAAATGAAAGTCAGGTCAATACCTGGATTTACCGAATTGCAGTAAATTGTTGCCTGACCGAAATCCGGAGAAAGAAGAGCTACGAAAAACGGATACAAACATACAGTCACCCGGAAGGCGATTCGGCCGAACAACAACAGCACGACCAGGAAATTCTGCACCAATGCATCGCCCAACTCGACGAACCCGACCGGCTGCTGGCCCTGCTGGTCCTCGAAGGCCTTCCACATCAGCAAATTGCAAAAGTTCTGGGTTTAACCGAAGCCAACACTCGCGTAAAAGTGCACCGGCTAAAGGAAAAACTCCGGAAGAACTATCAAAACAACCTAAACAATGCCCAATAAATTTAAACACCAAACAAAATGAACGAATTCGACAATATGATATCAGGGTGGAAAAACCAAACCATTCCTGCATCGGCAAACAAAGCCAACGAAATAGCCGCCCTGACGCAGAAACGATTAAAAGATACCCAGCGAAAACATGTCGCAACAATAGCGGTACTTGGTACAACACTCCTGGTTTTAGTAGGATTTGCCCTGTACACCGACGGGAAAAGCAGTCTTTTCGTGGCCGGAATCGGCCTGATGGTTGCCGCCCTGGGTGTGCGCATTGCAGTTGAATGGTGGAGCTCGGTACAGCTTAAGAAGCTAAACATCAGCGAAGATTCGAGCAATTACCTGAAACAATTGACAGGATTTTACCAAACCCGGAAGAAAATCCATGGCATGTTTACCGTAATCACCTTCGGGCTTTATGTGGCTGGGTTTGGGATGCTCCTACCACTTTTTAAAGCCAGTTTATCCTCCGGATTTTTTACCTACATTATCGTTTCAGGAATCCTAATTTTCGGGGTATTGATTTATTACATCCGAAAAAAAATCAATGAAGAACTTCAGAACCTGACGTTAACCCTAAACGATCTTTCATCGATCTCCGAATCATTTGGAAAATAGAATTTTTCTCAGTCAGGGTTTCACTCCAAAGTGAAGCCCTGAACTGCTTTTAGGAGCCTCGAAACATCAACTGGCCCGATGACTGGGGTTCATCGGATCAGTTAAACAAGAACCCACCATTCACCGACTGAAATCGGGCATTCATAGGTTTTGTTTCCGCAACTTTGCATAAAACATATTCTTTTGTCACGCCATTAAAAAACAGTTAAACTTAATCCTAAAGCGTAATTTTTTTGGGCAGGAAGCAACCTATTCAAAAAAAACCAATCTATGTTATTATTGAAAACAGAAAAAGTCATTTGTCATTGGGAAAGAGGAATTCCATTTTCCCAATGATTTTTTCCTAATATGCTCAGAAAACAGAAAACAAAACAATGAAACAGATCTCTATTTTTATGCTCCTTTTGGTTCTTGCAATACCCGCAATGGCCGAATTTGCGGGGGTTGTGACCCTAAGTGGCTACCTCAAAAACAAAGCCAACGGCGAAGCGCTTATTGGCGCTACGGTATATATTCCGGAACTAAAAACCGGTGTTATTACCAATCCCTATGGGTTTTACTCCATTTCGGTGGCTCCGGGGAATTATTCAGTCAACTTTTCTTTTATCGGGTACCAAACCCAATCACCGTCAATCAACCTCACTTTGAGCAAGCAATTTAACGTGATGCTTGAAGAAGAGACCAAACAAATTGACGAAGTAGTAGTCACCGGCGAAAAGAAAAACCGGAACGTTGAAAACCTCCAGATGAGTATGGAGAAAGTACAGGTAAAAATGATCAAGAAGTTGCCATCGTTCATGGGCGAAATCGACATCATTAAGAGCATCACGCTGTTGCCCGGAATCCAGAATGGAGGTGAAGGCAGCTCTGGCCTATATGTTCGCGGCGGTGGTCCCGACGAAAACCTGATGATCCTGGACGAAGCGCCGGTTTACAATGCGTCGCACCTACTCGGGTTCTTCTCGGTTTTTAACTCCGATGCGATTAACGACGTTCAGGTTTACAAAGGCGGGATTCCGGCCGAATATGGCGGGAAAGCCTCATCGGTCATCGACATCCGAATGAAAGATGGAAACTCTCAGCAATTGGGAATGAGCGGCGGAATTGGCAACATTTCGAGCCGCCTGACAGTGGAAGCGCCAATTATCAAAGACAAATGGAGCTTCATTGTTTCGGGCCGCCGCACTTATGCCGACTACCTGGGAAAACTCATTGGAATAGAACAGTTAAAGGAAAACCAGTTGTATTTTTACGACCTCAACCTGAAAACAAACGCCCAGATCAATGCCAAAAATCGTCTATATCTCTCTGCCTACACCGGCGACGATTATTTCAAAGTGGGCGAATCGATTTACATGAAGTGGGGAAACCTGACCTCTACCGCACGCTGGAACCATTTGTTTACCGATAGACTTTTTTCGAATACATCGCTTATTTTTTCACGATATAACTACAATCTAGGAGTGCCGGGTTCAGGAGCCGATCAATTCGACTGGACTTCACAAATAAGTGACTACAATTTCAAGCAAGATTTTTCGTGGTACCTGAATTCAAAAAATAAATTAACGCTGGGGCTAAACCTCATTTATCATCATTTTGAGCCCGGGCAGGTTGATGCCAACGAAAAATCGTATTTCAGCGACTTAAAACTGGCCAATTACAATGCACTGGACAACTCGGTTTACTTATCGAACGAGCAATCCATCGGTTCGAGGTTAACCATGAGATATGGCCTGAGATATTCGTATTTTCAGCAAGTTGGGAAAGGGAAAGTACGCCAATACCTAAATCCGGATAAACCAAACGAAAAGGAAGTGATTGGAACAATCGAATACGGATCGGGCAAATTAGTCCCGCCAGCATACCACAACCTGGAGCCTCGTTTGGCGCTAAAATACATGCTCAATCCGGAAAGTTCGATCAAGGCATCGTACAACCGGATGGTTCAAAACCTGCACCTGATTTCGAACACCAACTCCCCCACCCCGCTTGATATCTGGCTGCCAAGCAGCACTTACATCAAGCCACTGATTGCAAACCAGGTTGGATTGGGGTATTTCAGGAATTTCAAGAAAAACATGTTCGAAACCTCGGCTGAAGTGTATTACAAAAAAATGGAAAATGTGATCGACTATATTGATGGCGCCGAATTATTCCTGAAAGAGAACCTGGAAACAGAATTATTGCATGGAAGCGGTTATGCCTACGGGTTGGAACTTTACGCAAAAAAACAGGAAGGCCGGTTAACCGGTTGGCTGAGCTACACTTTGGCTAGGTCGATGCGCAAAATTCCCGGGATCAACGGAGGAAAGGCATATCCGTCGAGTTACGACCGCACGCACAATGTTTCGCTAGTGGCCAACTACGACCTGAGCAAACGCTGGAATTTCTCGACAAGCTGGGTTTTTGCTACCGGGAATCCAACATCGTACCCAATTGCCAAATACGACGTTCAGGGAAATACAATCTATTATTATGCCGACCGGAACAGCAACCGGATTCCTGATTATCACCGGCTGGATGTTTCGTTTACCTACGATTTTAAGAAAAACGAACACCGCAAAGTGAAACAATCGCTTAACTTCTCGATTTACAACCTTTACGCAAGGAGAAATGCCTATTCCGTAACTTTCAGGCAAAATGAAGACAACCCAAATGTTTCGGAAGCCACCCGTTTATCGATTATCGGAAGCATGATCCCATCAGTTACTTACAATTTTAATTTCTAGAGCCATGAAAAACTATACATACCTCATTATATTTGCCTTAGCTGCGATCATTAGTTCGTGCGAAGATGTAATAGACGTAAAGCTGAGTAATGAAGAACTCAACCTGATCGGGGTAGAAGCCAACATTACAACAGTTGACCAACCAACCGTATTTCTTTACAAAACCCTGAAAGTTGATCAGGATATAACTTATCCAGGAATTAGTGCTGCTGTTGTAACAATTTCAGACAATGCGACTCCGGCCAATCAAATTATCCTGACCGAAGATCCCGCAAAACAGGGTCATTACGTGGTTCCAAACGGTAAAAATTACCTTGGAGTGGCAGGTCGGGAATATACTTTAAACATACAAACCCAAGGCGTAACGCTGGTGGCCAAAGACAAAATCGCTAAGGTTGAGCCGATTGACTCCATTGAGGTTGTACCATCGCAGCGCGGTGAAAAGCGTTTTTTGGGAATATTTACCTATGGAAAAGAACCAAAAGGCTTGGGTAATTATTACAAATGGGACATTTTCGTGAACGATACGCTGGTTCACAATGCTGACCGCCTGGCTATTGCAAGTGATGAATTTGTGGACGGAAACTACATTTCGAAGCTTGAAATTTATACTGATTTTTACGATACAAACAAGCCAGAAGATCGGAAACTGAGATTACACGACAAAATCCAGGTGAAGCAAACATCCATTTCAGAATTTGCCTATAATTTTTATTTTCAGATGATTAACCAAAGCTCAACCGGTTCGCTTTTCAGTGTTCCGACTGCCAATATTGTGAGTAATTTTACTTCCAGCGATGGTAAACCTGTTCTTGGGGTATTTACTGCCCGGGATGTTTCGGGTTCAAATCAGGTGGTGATCGATCAAAAGATTGAAGATCAATTAAAAAAATAAGGATAATTGCAGGCAAAAAAGCAGAATCATTTGGTTCTGCTTTTTTGTTGGGATTATAAATTCTATTTTTTAGCGGCTAATTCATCAATCAAGGCATTGAATTCAGTTTTAAACTCTTCGTAAAATTTCCCGGTTGCCGGGCCGCTAAAGCCGGAATGAATCTTCCGTACATTTCCTTTTCTGTCGATAAAAATGGTGGTTGGGAAAGACGCTATGCCATTTATTTGAGGCAATGCTTTCGACGCAAACTCCGTTCCGGATTGTCCGGCAAAAAGGATTTCATATTTAATGCCAAGGTTTGTTTTCAGGGCTGTCAATGATTTTTAGTCGACTCAAAATCGTTCTTCCGTTCAAAGCCTAATCCAATAATTTCAACTCCCCGTCCCCGGTTTCCTTCGTACGATCCGGATAAAAACTTGTTTTCGTCGAGACAATTGGGGCACCAGCTTCCCAAAATAGTGACGATAACTACTTTCCCTTTATATGCCGGATCGGATAGCGACACTTGTTTCCCTTCGAGGTTTGGAAACGAAAATGTAACGGTTGAAAACCCACTTTTCAGATAAGTTACGTTGTAAGCATCGGGCAAAGCAGCTTTGGCATTGCGCGTTCCGGTAATTTTAGTTGCTTTTCTGGGAGTAATAAATTCTCCTGAAAAAGAATTGTCACCCGTAAATTCACCTTTCAGGAGATAGGGAGACGAACCACCAAAAGCCGACAATTCGAATGTTTTTCCGTGCACCACACCTTCCAGAAACCGGTATCAACTTTGAAACTCCTGAAAAGTACATTATTTATAGAGATCAAAACAATGCTTTGCGTCAGCTGAGCCTAACCGAAAGAACCTATTTTAAATTTGTTCTGATACAGATTTTTATATTTCTGTCCCTAAGGATTTAGCTAAAATATCCATCCAGATATTCCCTGGTTAGTTTTTCTTTTGGGTTACTGAAAATTTCGGAGGCAGGGCCAGCTTCAACCACTTCGCCCAGGTACATAAACACTACGTGATCGGCAATGCGTCTGGCTTGCCGCAGCGTGTGTGTAACCAATACGATCGAATACTGATCTTTCAGTTTGACGAACAGTTCTTCAATTTTTTTGCTAGAAATCGGGTCGAGCGCCGAAGTTGCTTCGTCGCCTAGAATGATTTCGGGTTTAACGGCCAAACCCCGAGCCATGCAAAGTCGTTGCTGTTGCCCGATAGATAGACTGGTTGCCGGTGATTTCAACCGGTCTTTCACTTCGTCCCACAAACCGGCCTCCTTCAGGTATTTTTCAACCAAAATATTTAGCGTTTTCTTCCTCCTGATCCCGTGAATACGCGGCCCATAGGCAATATTATCGAAGATTGACATCGGTAGCGGGCATGGTCGTTGCGACAATAAACCCATTTTCTTCCGGATATTTTCAACTTCCACACCTTTCCCGTGGATGTTTTCCCCATCGACCAAAACATCGCCTTCAATTCTTACATCCAGCGAGTTTTGAAGCAACCTGTTAAAGGTCTTCAGCAAGGTCGTTTTTCCACATCCAGACGGGCCAATGATACAGGTAATCGCCTTGTCAGGAATATCCAGACTGACATTTTTCAGGATATGGTTTTTGGAAAGATAAACATTCAGGTTTCGCACACTGATGTGAGGTTTGTGAGTTTTCAAGATTAAATCGCCATCTGCCTGATTCTGTGCTTCTCTCATAACCTTCAATTTTTCGGTGGGTGAATCTACGTATTTTTCGACCCGTAGCAAATTTGGTATCATATCTTGTTCTTTGAAAATTTACGACTATAAAAACGTGCAGCAACACTCAGTACCAGAACAATAATGGTCAGGATTAGTGCAGCGGCATAAGCCCGGTCCTGAACTTCAGCTATCGGACTGCTGAGTTGAAAAAAGATAGCCAGCGGCAAAGTGGCAACCGGTTGCGAAAGAGAAGTGGGGATGCTATCGGTATATCCGGCGGTAAACAACACCGAAGCTGCATCGCCAATACCACGGCCAACTGATAGCAGAACTGCAGTAACAATTCCGGGAGCAACCTGCCGCAAAATGGGTTTGATGATTTCGGAACGGGTGGCACCCAACGAAAGTGCGGCATCTTTCATTTCTTTGGGAACGCGCCGTAATACTTCGTCGATAGAACGAATCAGGATCGGGATAATTAAGATGGTAACAGTCAAAATACCTGCAAGTAAAGACGACCGCAAACCCAAATAAACCATCAGCGTGAAACCAAAAGCGCCGTACACGATGGATGGGATCCCGAACAATACATCGAACGACAAGCGCGTAAACTGCGCTAATCGCGACTTCTCAGGGAGATAAAGATTCAGGTATAAAACAATCGGCAAGCTAAATGCAAGCCCCAGCGAAATAGAACCGATTACAATGTACAACGACCCGACAATGGCATTGAGCAAACCGCCTTCCTTGCCGATGTAAAACCCCCCGCCGGGTATTTTCGAGACCATATCCCAACTCATAGCTGGCAAACCCCTTTTTACAATGGCAACAATAATCATGAAAAGCGAAATGACAATGACCAACGTGGCTGCCATCATCAGTGTTTTGAAGATCTTTTCTTCTAATCTTTTTATTCGGATATGTCTCATAGTGCAAAATTCCTTTCAATTCGGATTAAAACCAGACGGGAAATGGCGTTGAATGCCAGGATAATGACAAATAAAAGCAGGGCCGAAAGCATGAGTGCCGCATCGTACATCGGGATCGACATCATTTCACCATAGTTGTTGGCAATCAGCGCAGGCAGCGGATAAGCCGGATCGAAAACCGAGTGAGGTACTTCCGAAACGTTACCACAAACCATCAGCACGGCAATTGTTTCACCAAAAGCGCGCGATATAGCTAAAACAACGGCAGCAGCCAGTCCCGGAAACGATTTCCGCAATACCACTTTTTTAATGGTTTGCCAGGTGGTTGCTCCCAACGAAAGAGAAGCTTCGCGCAAGCCGCCGGGCAAAGCATCGAAGATTTCAATAAATACCGAAATCAACAGTGGAATGATCATGATGGCCAATACAATTCCCCCGGCCAAAATGCTGTACCCGGTCGAGAACTCGACAAAATGAGGGGCAAGTGAGGTCGAAATAAATGGTACTACGACTAAAATTCCCCAAACGCCATAAACGACGGGCGGTATTCCGGCAAGCACATCGATCATTGGGAAAACGATCTTTTTTACATACGGATGGGCATATTCCGAAAGGTAAATGGCGGCGAGCAGGCAAAGCGGCAACGAAATAATGATCGCAATACCTGTCACCCATAAAGTTCCCATGATGAAAGGGTAAAAACCGAATTCGCCTTTTAAAGGCTTCCAGCTTTCGCCAGTCAAAAGGGCTCCTAACGACTGCTGTTCTAAAATCGGGACCGATTTATAATACAGGCTAATGCCAATGATCACTGCAAACGACAAAGAGACCAAGGTCAGGAAAAGCATGCTGTGCCGTATAAAAAACTCTCTGGTTTGGCGGTATTTATTGTATCGTGTTTTATCCATAAATCTTGATTTATAATGACATCCCTTAAAAACCTAAACCCGACAAGCTTTTTTCGTCCTGTCAGGTTTCGATTTGCCGGGGAAAGCCAGCAAGTCAATTGATATATTTACAACTCTTTTATTTCACTTTTGCTAATCCAGCATCAAGTTTTTCCTTCGGAAGGTTAATGTAGCCGCTGTCGAAAACATATTTCTGCCCTTCGGTGAGCGACCATTTAATGAATTCGACCAATTCTTTTTTTACCGGTTTCCCTGAAGTCACAAAATACAGGTCGCGAGCCGGTGGTGAAGGATATTTACCTGTAGCAATCGCGTTGACGATTGCATCCATCGTATCGTAAAAATTTTCATCCGGGTCAATCTTTCCATTGTTGTTAACATCGAGCGGAAGCACCTTGATTCCCGGATTCGGTTTTTTTGTCTTTGCATCGTAGGCATAGCCAATGTTGTTGTAGGCAATTCCTGAAGGGTCTTTGGAAACAGCCTGAGCTAACCCGGGGTCACCAAAAACACCTACCCCCAGAAGGTCTTCTTGTTTCTTCCCCAGATATTTGGCCCAAGTTTCACCTGCCCCACAAGCATCGGAGCGGGTGTAAATCCGTATTGGCACTGCACTTTTTGTGCCGATTGCCTGACCCCATGTTTTAGTTTTGCCTGTAATAAAAACATTTACCGCGGCATCGCGGTCGAGTCCGTTTGCCAGAATGTCTTTAATGTTTGGGTTTGCAGCACTCACGGTTGGGACCACTGCGTCTTTGGTTACGGCAATAGCAAACGCCCCTTTCTTTACTTCTTCAGGACTAATTTCGCGCGATACCAAACCTATATCGACCATTTTCGCCAACGCGTCGGTCATTCCCTTTCCGGCGCCACCGGCAGAAATATCAAATTTCACCCCCGGATGGATTTTCTTAAACTCTTCGGCCCATTTAACGGTGAGCGGATACAGTGCAAATGCACCTGAAATGCTGATGTTTCCTTTTAAATCGTCTTTGGCCTGGGCACCCACTTTCACCGAAGAAAGCGAAGTAATTGCCAGAAGGGCAAAGAATCCTAATGTAATTTTTTTCATCGTATGCTGTGTTTTTAGTGACTGATTAGAACCCAACCTGAAATTGTATAGAAGCGAAATTATTGTCGATGCTTGTGCCTTCTTCCTGTTTGAAGGTGTAGTTGGCCTGAAGGCGGACATTGGTATTGAAGTTATAGTTTGCACCAAACACATACCAGGTTGAAGCATTATCAACTTTTGCCTTGTCGGCATCGTAGAAATCATATTTGGCGATCAACTGTAGCTTTTTCTGGAGGAAATAATAACCTGCCTGGAAATAATAGCCTTCCCGATCAACCAAATCATCTGTTCCATGGATATATTCACCGCGAATAGCTAGGTCCTTCAGATCATAGTTCAGGTCGAAACCATAGCGGTTGCGGTCAACATTTTTTGAAGGCGTAGTAATGACGGTTCCCGTTTTTACTTCAGGCACAAAGCGCGATCCGTTGTACAGGGCGGCGCTGATGTCGAGTCCCACAACCGGATGAACAATCAGGAGCGTTGCAAAGTCCTTCTTTTCGTTGGTATCAGTGGTATTAATTCCTGAACCATTGTAAACTCCCAACCGGTAATCAAGCACCGGACGGTCTTTCAGTTTCAGGATAGTACCACCCAACTGAATACCAATATCACGACCATTTTGGTTACCGCCAACATCTTTTCCACGGGCAACCAAAGCCTCAACAGCCTGAGAGCGGTCAATCAGTTCCAGTTTATTCGAACTGGTCAGGTTTTCAAGTGAAAAAGGGATTTTTGCCTGACCAATTGTGAAGTTGAAGTAGTCATTCAGTTTCAGTTCAGCATAAGCATCGATCAACTTTGGCGTTCCGGCCAAATCTAGCTGAACGCGGTACGCCCAATATGGAGAGATGTTCCCTTTTACATCGAGGCGTGCGCGACGAATATCGAAACCATCAATCTTACCGGTTTCTTCCAAGGCCTGATAACGAACCTGCGAATATCCGGCAATCGTGATTTTCTTGCCCGCATTAATAGGGAACGCTTTTACTTTGGCCAAATTCGCTTGAGAAGCAATGGCAGCTTCAGCACGGATCGAGTCGGCATCTTTCTGCGAAACCACATTCTTTTGAATCAATAAATTCAAAACATCATCGGTTGATTGTGATTTTGCGCTGAAAACCAAACCACCCCAAATCGTCAGTATTAAAAGTACTCTCTTCATTTCTATATTGTCTATTGATTTACTGTATAATTTTCAAAGTTTTATTTGCAGTTTTTAAATTAAACCTGACAGTCAAAAATACTTACTCAGCGAATGATTGATGAATAAGTTTCAATTGAATTATTCAGGACTGAAAATGAAATATAATAGCCAAAAACATGAAATATTTCATGTTTTTCAAAAATGCATTACCGATTTGTCAAACAGTATTTACATGCACATTCGCATTCGGAAAGCCGAAGGGTATATCTGGCAACAACAACACAGTATGGCGGTAAGATTGCCAGTACTGTTTATCCGGAGGAAGTATGGATTCGATATTTGTTGTGTTGCCTTCATTTTTTTGTTTGTTCAGTGACATTGCAAAGATTGTCATGAAAAAGATTGTCTGAAATACCCCGTTTGAGGTAATTTATATACCACAAAAGAGGTATGCAAGAAGTGGAACGGAGACGTGAAATAGTAAAAAAAAAATACACGTACATCCCGTGACATACGTGTATTTCAGAAACTAGATCAAATTGGTTTTATTGAAAACAAAGTTCTCTAAAACTATTTTTCAGCGACTAATTCATCAATCAGAGCGTTGAATTCAGTTTTGAATTCTTCATAGAATTTACCCGTGGCAGGCCCGCTAAATCCGGAATGTATTTTTCGGACATTTCCTTTTCTGTCGATAAAAATGGTCGTTGGAAAAGAGGCAATGCCATTCAACTGAGGAAGAGCTTTGGATGCCGGTTCAGTTCCGGATTGTCCGGCAAAAAGAATCTCATAATCAATACCCAAGCGGGTTTTCAGGGCCGTCAACGATTTTTTTGCTGATTCAAAGTCGCTCTTCCGCTCAAAACCCAGGCCAATAATTTCAACTCCCCGTTGCTTGTTCTCTTTGTACCATGCTGATAAAAATTTGTTTTCGTCGAGACAATTCGGGCACCAGCTTCCCAGGATAGTAACAATGACCACTTTGCCTTTATAAGCAGGATCGGACAACGAAACCTTTTTCCCATCCAGGTTTGGAAAGGAGAAAGCAACCGTTGAAAAACCCTGTTTCAGATAAGTTACGTTATAAGCGTCAGGCAAAGCAGCTTTGGCATTGCGCGTCCCGGCAATTTTAGTTGCTTTTCGTGGAGTAACAAATTCGCCCGTAAATGAATTTTCGCCTGTAAACTCACCTTTCAGCAGGTATGGCGACGAGCCGCCAAAAGCCGACAATTCGAAAGTTTTTCCGTGTGCCACACCATCCAGAAACCGATAATCGCCAGTTGTTGTGAGGATCGAACCGGTAAGTATTGATTCTTTTAGACTGAAATTTCCAACCGTTTTTTCGGCATCAGCGCCTTCACCAATGTTGATATCCCAAGTTCCGGCCAATGAAATCGCCGGTTTTTCGTTGCTAAGCGGAAACCGATTCGGGTTACCATATGCAGCTTTAAACGGAACTTCACTTACCACCTTTCCCCCATATGTTTTAACCAGTTTTCCCTGAAGTTGGTTTCCTTCCATTTTGCACTTCAAAACAGCATCGTACAAATCAAAAGGAATAAAAACCGAATCGTTTCGGTAAGTTATATTTTTAGCCTGAAAGCGGTCTTCTCCATTAATCAGGAAAACAGAATTGTCTTTTACTTCAAACAAAAAAGGAATTTCGTTATCCGGAACAGTATAAACTCCTCGCCATAAACCTTCTTTCAGGGTTTTAGAATCTTGCTGAAATGAAGCAAGTCCGAATAGGACCACAAGCAGAACGATCAAATTTGTCCATTTTAAATTACCCATATCGAAATATTTAAATTACACGTCTGAAAAATACTCTTTTTTAGTTCACGTCAAACCAAAGTTTCGTGGTTAATAGGTCGGCTCCCTGACGGGCAACCGCTGCCTTATAATTTTTAAGATTCAGCGATTGCTCACTTCCAGGATAGATATACCGCACCGGGATTTTACCATCGAGTGTTCCGGCAACTGCGGGCGGCAATTGCGGATAATCTAACCGACGCCATTCGGCAAAAGCTTCCATTCCCTGACCAAACAGGGCAATCCATTTTTGCACACCAATTGATTGTTTGTAATTTGCACTGTTATATTTTACCGATGGTTGGCCCAGGTAGGCATTTACCACATCGTCGCCCGTAATTCCGAACTGTTTCAACGAAGCTTTGATGGCCTGGTTATACAATGTTTCGGCGTTTTCAGCAGTAAAACCTCTTGCAGCGGCTTCTGCCCGTCCAAACAATACTTCAGCAGTACTCAAAATAACGCCTGGTGTTTGGGGCGCGGTAAAATAACTCCCGATTTTCGAGGTTTTCGAAAACCCAAAAGCGCTTGCGGCACTGGTGGTTAAGCCATTGGGAAGGCCGATATAAATTTCAGGGGTAGCCGTTTCGGTTTTATTGGCAAACACAGGCAACCTCGGATCGTTCAGGCTTTTTAATGTTTCAACAATACTTTTGCTTACACGGTAATCATCGCGGGTTTCGAAAAATAAGGCGATTGGATTCTGGTTAGGCGAAGCCAGGTACACCAATTGGGCGGTTTCACCGTCACCAATCAGATCGGCCACCGGAATTTCAGCAATGGCCAGTTTCGCTACTTCAGGTTCTTTGTCTGCAATCCGCAAAGCAATACGGTAACGAAGCGAATTGGCAAACTTCTTCCATTTGGTCAGGTTTCCTGAATAAATGACATCGCCACTAATTCCTTTTTTTGTTGGATCGATCAATGCCACAGCTTCTTTCAGGTCGTTTAGCAACCCGTGGTAAACGTCTTTCTGTGCATCGTAGGCAGGCGTGATGTATTCGTTGATATTGATTGCCTGGCTGTACGGAATATCTCCATACGCATCGGTTAAAAGCAAAAACACCCATGAACGGAAGATGGTTGCAACCGCTTTGTAATTGGGCTGGTTTTCGGTTTCGCCAATCTTAATAATTTCAGCCAAATCCCTCAATCCCTGGGAATAGAAATTTTTCCATGGACTCTCGAAAGTGGTATTCGATGCAATATACCGGTCAATTTCGGTGTACTGGATTTTAGCAACATGCTGTGCAAAAAGGAGCGTGCCATCGAGGTTATTTGTAGTTCCCCAATACGTGTCAACGCTTGATTTAATGGCATTCGTCAGCAGGTAATCGGGTTGTGCTACCTGCGCTTCATTCGGATTTTTATTGGTATCCAGAAGATCTTGTACACACGAAGTCAGTGCTGCCGTGGCAAGAAGTGTTAAAAAAATATTTTTGATTTTCATTTTCTTCGATTTTTAAAATTAGAAATTGAGGTTCACGCTAAACCCATAGCTTCGGGTCGATGGCAATTGAAGGCTTTCCAAGCCCTGCCCATTTCCTGTATTCAGGGCAGTTTCGGGGTCGATGTGCGGTGCATTTTTGTGAATAATCCAAAGATCGCGGCCAAGCAAGGCCACATTTGCCGAATGTAATCCAATGGCTTTTATCCATTTTGAAGGCAGGTTGTAACCGAGGCTTATTTCGCGGAATTTCACAAACGATGCGTCAAAAACACTCGACTCGTTAATTGTCCTGAAGGTTTTCCAGTACGACTGAGCCGGAAGGATCGTCGTATTTTGAGTCCCGTCAGCTTTTACGCCATCAAAAATAACACCGTCGTGGTAAACGACTTCGTTGTTAGGGGCTGCCGTTGTGTGCGAGGCAAGCTGTACCGGGAGTTGGGTTTTTACATTGTTTGGATAATAATAAGCTAAACCGCCATTTTCTTCATCCCTTCCGCGTAAAGTTTCGGCTAAAACACCGGTATAAGTGCCGGTAGATTGTGTTCCGTTATAGATTGAACCACCAATCTTGGCATCGATCAGAAAACTCAGGCTGAAGTTTTTATACGTAAAAGTATTCGTAATCCCTGCAATCCAATCGGGCTGAAAAGAACCAAAGTATTTGTTGTTTGGATCAGTGTCAGGGGCGCCATTCGCTTTGACCAGAATTTCGCCTTTGTCGTTCCGTTTGTATGCGGTTCCGAACAACGATCCATAAGGTTCGCCAATAGCGGCCAGGACTGAAAGGCTACCCGATTGTGCAATCCTATAGGCTGTAAGCAATCCTTCTTTGTCGAGTTCAAGAACTTCGCTTTTGTTGGTCGAGAAGTTAGCCACCACATCCCATGTCAGCCCGTTCGAAATTTTTACCGGCGAGAAACTTAACTGAACTTCGAACCCCTTATTGTTGATTTTTCCGGCGTTTAATAATTTTGAAGCATACCCGGTTGACGGGCTAACATCAACGTTCAATATCTGATCGTAACTATTGGTGTTGTAATAGCTCAAATCTACGCGGACATTGTTATTGAACAACCCAATTTCAGCTCCAATTTCCGATGAAGTTGTGGTTTCAGGTTTCAAATTGGCGTTCAACGATGCGTTTGTAACAGTCAACTGCGGATTGCTGCCGAAAGGCGCATTAAACGGATAAGTGTCGATAAGCTGGTAAGGATTCGAATCTTTCCCTACCTTCGACCAGCCACCCCTGATTTTCAGGAATGATAACCGACTGCTTTCGATGTTGAGTAATTTTGAAACCACCACACTGGCGTTGACTGAAGGATAAAAATAGGAGTTGTTGCCTTCGGGTAAAGTTGACGACCAGTCGTTGCGTGCGGTTAAGTTTAAGAACGCATAGTCTCTGAAATTGACCTGCCCTGATGCAAAAACACTGTTTTTCTTTTGCTTGCTGTAATAACTCGACGAGACAAGTGGATCGCGCGAATTGGCCAGCGTATAAACATCTCTCACCGCCAGCTTTGGCGCACTCTGATTATTTTCCTCGTAGTATTTAGACAAAAGGTTGCTGCCACCGAGCACATCGACTGTAAAGTCAGTAGTTATTTTTTTGTTGTAGTTCAGCGTAAACTCAATATTCCGTTCATTCACGGTATATCCTATTTCCTGGTACGATCCGTACGGCGTTCCATTCGTTCCGTAGGCGATTTTAATTTTACGGCGGTCGTTGTAATAATCGTTTCCAATACGGAAGTTTGCCGTGAAATCTTTCAGAAATTTATAATTCAGGTTTACATTTCCAAAGATTCGGTCGCGGCGTTGCGAAACGGTATTTTCATTGGCAATGAAATAGAGATTGCTGTAATAACTATTGTTCCAGTTCACCAAATTGCCATTGGCATCCCTGTAGTTTTTTAGTTGGTTAACATCGACCTGACGGCCAAACCAGGCAAACTGAAGCATTGAACTTGTAGCCCTTCGTCCAAAAACACCGGGTAAATTGCCCGCATCGGTGTTGATATAATTGGCGCTGGTACTCAATACCAAATCAGGTAAGATTTTGTAGCTGCTGTTGACCCCGAAGGTATTTTTCCCCAAATCGGTGTTCGGTAAAGTTCCGGTTTGGCTGGTGTTGTTATACGAGAAACGGAAATCAAATTTGTCATCAGCTCCTGAAATCGATACTCCGTTACTCAGTGTGTGACCCGTTTCAAAGAAGTCGCGCACATTATTAGGATGGGCAACCCAAGGCACTGCAACGCCGTTCGAAAAGAATTGAGGAATCAGTCGTCCATCAAGTTTCGGACCCCAACTTTCGTCAACGCCATCATTTACACCGCCTCCTTTTCCATCAACATACGAAAACGTTCCGCCAGAACCCTGTCCGTAACCGTTTTGATAGCTTGGAAGGGTTAAAACACTTTCGAACGTGTTTTTTGAATAGACATTAACACCCAGTTTTTTCTGGCCTTTCCCTGTTTTTGTTTTGATCAGGATAACCCCACTTGCAGCCCGGGAACCGTATAGAGCAGCGGCGTTCGGACCTTTCAATACGCTAATACTTTCAATGTCTTCGCTGCTGATGTCCGAGATCGCGTTGGCAAAATCGCGCGATGCATCAGAGGTGGTGAATTGGGAATTGTCGACCGGAACGCCATCCACAATAAAAAGTGGTTGGTTATTTCCAGAGATTGAAGTTTCGCCGCGAATAATGATTCTCGATGATCCAAGGTTTCCCTGGCTGTTAGTAACCTGTACTCCGGCAATTTTGCCTGAAAGTGAATTAACCAGGTTCGCTTCGGGCACTGCTGTAATCGTTTCAGATTTGATCTCCTGAACTGAATATCCCAGCGACTTTTTTTCTTTGTTGATTCCGAGTGCAGTAACAACAACTTCGTTTAACTGGTTGAGGTTCTCTACCAATTCGATTTCTAAAAACGAATCATCGTGAACAACAAATGATTTGGAGTCAAAGCCAATAAATGAAACTACAAGTATATTCCCTGCGTTCACTTTCAAATTGAACTGACCATTGGCATCAGTTACCACTCCTGAAGTTGTTCCCTTCTTGACAATACTTGCCCCAACCAGAGGAGAGTGGTCATCATTCGAACGAACAACTCCTTTGAGCTGTATTTCCTGGGCAATACTACTAAGCGACAGCAGCACACAGAAAAAAAGAATAAGAAATTTAAATTGATTTTTCATCGTTATGAATTTTTGTGAGTTGATAATACATTGTTGAAACCTGTCAGATTTAACTACCTGATAGATTTAATTTGGATAGACTTTCAAATGAAAATGCCTATGATTTTAACCGTATGATTGGCTTAACTAATTCAAAAAGTGATTGTAATAAATGCAAGCAGCATTTAGCTGAAGCACATTCGCATTCGGGAAGTAAATGGACAGCAGCAACAGCAACTATTCAGCATGAATAATGAAGTTGATATTCGGTAAGTATTTTGTTTGTTGGATGCTTTCATTTCTTTATCATTAATTGTCAATGCAAAAATGAGCATCACTGTTTGATTATTCAATACCACGGAATAGGTAGATTTTATAGCTATTTTATGGTATAAACAGTGCTGGTGAGTCTAAAAATCTTGAACCTGAGAGAGGAGAATAGGGTTACGACAATTTTCCCTTTTCGTGCCAAATGCCGATTTTGATCGGGCTGGCTTCTACCTCGCTGGATATGCTGGTATAATCATCGGTAACGTTTCATTTGCCCATGCATGCCAATCTGCAAAGTACTCGCGGCTACTTGTTCCAACTCAGATTTTTTGTATTTTCGCCGACCAAACATTAAAAATAGAGAGCAGGTAATCAACTGCTATTCAAAACGTTTTAGCTGATGGCAAATTTAGAGAAGGGGATATTTCAACGCACCGAGTTATTGCTTGGTCATGAAGTGATGGAAAAGATTGCATCGAAGAAAGTAATTATCTTCGGAATTGGAGGAGTTGGCAGTTGGTGTGCCGAAAGCCTTGTGCGAAGCGGAATCCGTCAGCTAACCCTTGTTGATTCGGATCTGGTTTGCATTACGAATGTCAACCGGCAGTTGCATGCTACCAGCCTCACAGTTGGCGAAGTTAAAACCGATGCTCTAAAAAAACGGCTGCTCGAAATCAATCCATCGGCCCAGATTCAAACCCTTCAGAAAATATACGAACCCGAAAGCTCAGACTTCTTTGAGCTCGATCAGTACGATTTTATCATCGATGCCATCGACAGTTTGAGCAATAAAATTGATTTGATCCGCAAGGCAACCCGCACCAAAGCCGTATTCTTTTCGTCGATGGGCGCCTCGCTCAAGCTCGACCCAACGAAAATACGTGTAGCCGAATTCTGGAAGGTAAAAGGTTGTCCGCTGGGACATATCGTGCGGAAAAAAATCCGAAAAGGCGACCTTCCGGCCAAAGAATTTATGTGTATTTACAGCGAAGAATTGCTTGAAAATAAAGGGGCTGGTGCATCGTGCGGAACCGATAAATGTTTGTGCCCAAAATTGAAAAACGCACCCGGCGATCCGGATTTAGCCGACCACGAATGGTGCAGCCAGAAAGCGGTGATTAACGGAACTGTTGCCCACATTACCGCCATTTATGGGTTTACTTTGGCCGGATTGGTAATTCAAAGTATCTACAACGAAAATTAAGAATACCCAACGATTCCAATTGCTGAAATCAAGGCATCACAAGACTACTTATCATTCATAATCAACCAGATACTAATAATCGTCAAAGAATGTCCCTGACGCGATAATGAACCAAGGTTCATTATCGTTTGGCAAATATATTGAATTTTATTTGCTTTATGAACGTAGGTTCATTACGTTTGTTAAAAATTAAAGCAATGAAAGATCAATTTGCCATTAAACTATTTGTCATTCTCCCCGTGCTGGCTTTACTTGATTATGTGTTTATGATCCTCTTAGGATGTACGGCCTGCCAATTTGGTTTAGGCAACGATTTTTATTGTGGTCCCTATTGCCTGATTGGTAAAATAATCGGAGGATTGACGGGGGTTCTGTTTTTCTTTCTTATTTTTCCGAATATTAAAGAAATTTTTAAAACCCACAAAAATGCCGCGTCCACGGAAAAGTAGAAAAATATGTAATCCACCAAAGATGAAGGGATTCAAGCCTTTTGGATTGCCATTGTGCAAAATAGAAGGGGTGAAACTTACATTCGAGGAGTATGAAAGTATAAAGCTGATCAATTATGAGATGCTCACTCAGGATCAGGCAGCCGAGCAAATGAATGTTTCACGGCCAACCTTCACCCGAATATACAATAAGGCATTGAAAACCATAACCAAAGCATTTGTTGAAGGCAAAGCAATTGAGATTGAAGGCGGCGATTACGAACTTGAAAATGAATGGTTCAGGTGTAAAAAATGCTATAAACTGATTGAAGGTATTGAAAATCATGTAAAATGCGAGAATTGTCAGGTATTTGGAACTGATGAGTTGGTTCTCTTAAACCAGAATACGATTGAAAAATAAATACGGAAAAACCATGAAAGTAGCAGTACCAACAAGGGGAAATAATGTTGATGACCATTTTGGTCATTGCGAAGCATACACCATTTTTACCGTTGATGTAAATAATAAAATTGAAAAAGCCGAATTATTGCCCTCGCCACAAGGTTGTGGTTGTAAAAGCAATATTGCTTCTGTTTTAAAAGAAATGGACATAACTGTAATGCTTGCCGGAAACATGGGCGGCGGTGCATTAAATGTACTTAACCAACATGGAATCGATGTTTATCGAGGTTGTTCGGGGGATGTACGCCAACTGGTTGAAACTTTTTTGAATGGTAATGTCGAAGATTCGGGTGAAGGTTGTCACCAGCACGAGCATCATGAAGAAGGTCATCAATGTAACCATTAGAACATGGAAGAAAAAGAAATCAAAGAATTGTATGACAGCCGTTCGCTTGAAATCATGCAGACCGCTGAGGACGCCTATATACGCGGATCAAATCGGGTACAGGAAATCAAAAACTATGCGCTCAAGGCTGGGATTAAACGAATTGGCATTGCTCACTGTGTTTCGTTCCCAAAAGAAGCCGAAGCGGTAAAGCAATTCCTTTCCGGAGAATTTGAAGTGTTTAGCGTAGATTGCAAATGCGAGCGTATTACCAAACAGGAAATGCTTGGATGCGAAGGCAAAAGTATCATGTGCAACCCTGCCGGACAAGCCGAATACCTTAAAAAAAACAAAACTGAGTTTAATATCTCGATGGGTTTGTGTGTAGGACACGACATGGTTTTTAATCAAAAATCGGTTTCACCTGTTACTACACTGGTCGTAAAAGAAATTACAAGCAAACACAACCCTTTGGAAAGTATAAAAAATCTAAAATAAATTAAATGAGTGAATTTGATGCCCGCGCCCGCGAATGGGACAAAGATAAAATGCACATGGATCGTTCGGTAGCCATTGCTGCCGAACTTGAAAAGATGATCCCGATCAATCCTTTCATGAAAGCCTTGGAATATGGCGCAGGTACCGGGCTTCTGAGTTTTCTGCTAAAAGACCGGTTTTCGGAAATTACCCTGATGGACAACTCTCAGGAAATGATCAAGGTGTGCTTAGAAAAGACTGAGTACTTCAAAACCAATCATATTCTGCCCATTTGGTTCGATCTGGAACACAAGGATTATGATGGAAATTTCGATATCATTTACAATCAGATGGTATTACACCATGTGGGTGATTATGAAAGTATGATCGGTACCTTTTATTCCATGCTAAACCCAGGAGGATATTTGGCCATTGCCGATTTATATCCTGAAGATGGTTCGTTTCATGGCTCAGATGTCAAAGTTCACCTGGGTTTTGATCCCGATAAACTAACTGAAATCTTGCAAATCACCGGGTTTAAGAATATTCAATACCTGACTTGCTTCGAGGTTAAACGTGAGTCGGGCGCTAAATACCCGGTATTTCTACTGGTAGCCCAGAAATAATCAAGCCTCATGGAATCAACTATTCTGAAATGTAAGCAGTGCAACTGGCAGGGATCAGCCGAAGAGGTCGACTGGGAAGATGTTGATACTTGCTCCGGAAGCGATAAAGTTGAAGTTTGCCCTTCGTGCGGTAGTATGGAAGTGTATCCGGTTCGGTAAAATTAGTATTGCGTTAATGAGCTTTTGAATGATCGTCATGCCGAACTTGTTTCGGCATCTCTAAATATTATCAGACCCTGAAACAAGTTCAGGGTGACTGACACTCAACAAAGCCGGGGTAAAGCAACATCAACTCGTTAAAATCTTCTCCATCGAATTACGTTCCTTCTCTGTGAGCGAATCCATTTCTGTGAGCGCATGCTGTATTTTGGTTTTGAAGTTCCAGCAAGTCATTTGGCGTAACGAAAGCCGGCGTCCAAATTCGTACGACGAAACATCTTCTCTCCCTTTGCAAACCTGGTAAGCGATATAAAAGGCTTTGCTAATCGGGAATTTAACGCCATGAAAAACGGTTCCGTTTGTAGCAGTTTCCTTTGCTTTGCATTTGGTACAGCGGCGCGAAAAAGGTTCCTGCCCCGAACATGAGTTGGTATTGCCACATTTTTTGCACACAAAACCATTCGCCCATTTGATCCCGGCTAAAAATTCGAGGCATTTTTCGTCATTCCTGAACATCTCTTCTAACTGTTCGGGGCTAAGGCTATTACTGAAAATTTGGCTCATAACTTATCTTCTTGCTGCAAATGTAAATAAATTTAGTGTCACCAAAAAGATTTAAGTGATACTAATGCGATTTAATATTTTCTTTTATTAGATTTGCAGAGAAACAATTTAAAACAATTGCAATGGAGAATAATTGTGAAGTAAAACCAAGCCCGGGAACATTCAAAGAGAATCTTAAAACATGGAAATTCTGGAGACCGTTTTTATCAATTACAATCGGCGCTATCGCCGGATTTTCATATTACTACTTTGTTGGATGTGCGTCAGGAACCTGCGCCATTACTGGTAGTCCGATTATGAGTACAATATGGGGTGGTGCGATGGGTTACTTTTTGGTGAACAGTCCGTGTGCAAGAGGTAGATGCTAAAAATTAGATCATGAAATGAGCATGATCCACGGAACCATCAACAGGAATGAATATTTTCTGTCATGCGAATTCCATTCAACAATTAAAAAACAAATTATATACGAATGAAAAAAATCCTAATATCAATATCGCTTGGTTTGGTGTTGTTACTAAGCAACTGCAAGGCTGGTAATCCTAACAAGACCAGCAGTAATACTACAAATACTTCCGGAGCTGTACTTGTATTGACCAACGAAATGTTTAAACAGAAGATCTTTAACTACGAGGTCAATAAAGAGTGGAAATTTGAAGGCAAACTTCCCGTCATTATTGACTTTTATGCCAGTTGGTGTGGCCCTTGCCGTCAATTGTCGCCCCGTGTCGAAGAAATTGCAAAAGAATATGCCGGAAAGATCATTGTTTACAAAGTTGATACTGATGCAGAAACATTACTTTCGCAAAATATGGGAATCCAAAGTTTGCCAACG
>Ga0079306_1000585_pt1 | contig 32027 bp, 23 predicted proteins | sample Methanotroph_Enr_FD_79181 | JGI IMG/M metagenome (GOLD analysis project Ga0079306, IMG submission 79181) | Enriched soil microbial communities from Old Woman Creek wetland in Ohio, USA - Methanotroph_Enrichment_5 | ecosystem: Environmental > Terrestrial > Soil > Wetlands | place: USA: Ohio... | reverse complement strand
GGTGACGGGGAAGAGGTCGAACTCGGGGATCATCTCCAGCCCCCGGTTGCGCCGGGCCGTGGCCACGTGCTGGCGGAAGGCGTAGCCGTCGCGCATGGAGACGGGCCGGGGCACGGGGGCCAGCAGGCGGACGGCGCCGGCGTCCAGGATGGTCGGGGCGGGCGGCGCGGCGGCCAGGGCCCGCGCCAGGGGCAACAGCTCGTCCTGGCGGCGGATGAGGGTGAGCATGTCCACGGCCAGGCGGGCGTCGGCCGCGGCGAAGTCGAGGATGCGGCCACCCTCCAGCACGGCGCCGATCCGCTCCTGCTCCCGGTGGAGAAACGTCACGAGCTTCATCGAACACTCCGCCAAAGGCTCCAGTGTACCGACATCTAGAAGCGGGCCCGGACCCCGATCTGGATCCGGCGGCCGGCATCGGCGGGCTGAGGGGCCGCGGCCCGGGTGCGGTCCAGGAGGTCGAAGGCATCGAGGAGGAGCTCGAAACGGCCGAAGGACGCGGAGAAGGCCCTGGCGATCCGGAGGTCGAGAACGACCGGGCCCGCCGGCGTCTGCACCGAGCCGGGCGGTGCGTCCGGCTGGCCCGACTGGAGGCGGCCCACGAGGGCCAGGGTCCAGTCCCGGGCCCAGGGGGTGGCCAGGTCGCGGGTGTCCCACACGGCCCACAGCCGCAGACGGCGCAGGGTGCCGTCCTGCGGGCCGAGGGGGCCGACGGTGCGGGTGCGGGCCACCGTCCAGCTCGCGGCGAGGTTGAGGATCTCCCGCACCTGCCAGCGCCCGCCGAGGGCCAGTCCCTGCAGGCGGTCCCGGTCGCTGCCGCCGGCGAGGAGGCGCCCCTCCGCGTCCCGGGCCTCGGCGGTGAGGGCGAGGTCGGGGAGGGGGAGGAAGGCCAGGCCCAGGTGGCTCTCCCGGCGGTCCGGCGGCGCGAGGGACGGGAGGGGCTGGAAGGCGACCAGGGGCGATGGGTCGAGGAAGCGGCCGTGGCCGCCGTAGATCCGGATCCGGACCGAGGCCTGCCAGCTGAAGGCCAGCCGCGGGGAGGTGCCCTCCCGCATGCCGCCGTCGCCGAGGTCCTCCCGGTCCCGGCGCAGGCCCAGGCGCAGGGTGAAGGGTTCCGCGAGGCGCCAGTCGTCCTGGAGGAAGAGGCCGGCCCGGCGCCAGGCCGCATCCGGGCGCAGGTCCGGGCGCACCTGCTGGAGCTCCACCCCGGCCCGGAGGCCGTGGGCGCCCAGGTCCAGGGCCAGGGCGTCCGCAGCCTCCCAGGACCGCGCCGGCGCCAGGCCGGGGCCCTCGACCCTGCGGCTCTGGAGGCGGAACGCGTGGACGAATCCCGGCGTGGGCGTCCAGCGGTGGGCCAGGGCCAGGGAGGCGTCCCGGCCGGCGGCGGGACCCGTGGCGTCGGCGCCCAGGGCCCGGAGGGTCCACCGCTGCGTGTCGTCGGGCAGCCAGTCCAGGCGCAGGGCCCCGTGCGCGGTGCGCGAGGTGTCGCCGGGCTCCTGGTGATCGGCTTCCACGGCGTAGAACAGGCGATCGCGGCGGAGGGGACCGTGGACCGCCAGCTCCGCCTCCCGCCGATCTCCCGCGGAGCCGGCGGCGGGGCCCCACAGGGCCTGGGCCTCGCCCCCGAAGGCGTTGCCCCCGCCGCGGGTCGCGGCCTGGAGGTCGGCGCCCCCGGGCTGGTCCGCGGATCCGTCCCCCGCGAGGATCCGGATCCCGCCCAGGGGGCCGAGTCCCACGGGGGAGGGCCCTGTGCCGGTGGCGCCCAGATCCAGGCCGTCCACCCGCAGGTTCGCGGCGGGGGGCGCGGGCCAGGGGCCCAGGTCCGCCAGGGCGGCGGGATCGCGCGACCGCATCGGCAGGGCGCGCAGGAGCGCTCCCGGGAGGTCGGTGGCCAGGGCGGTCTCCGAGGGGTCCGCCGGCGGATCCGGCGCCTCGACCTCGAGGACCATTCCGGCCTCCATGGGCATGAGTTCCACGTCCAGCGCAGTGTCGGCGCCGGGGCGGATGCGCAGGCCCGTGATCCGCTGGCCGCCGGAATCCCCGGCTGCCACCTCCAGGCGGCAGACGCCGGGTTCGATGCCGCGGAAACGGAAGGCGCCATCCACGCCGGTGACGAGGCTCCGCAGGCGGTTCGTGGCCGTCTCCACCAGCCTGAGGCGCACCCCGGCGAGGGGCGTGCCGTCCATGGACCGAACGGTGCCCCGCAGCCCGCCCGAGACGAAGGCGTGGGCCCCCAGGGTGGGCGCCAGGAGGAGGGCCAGGCCGGCCGCGACCCCGGGGCGCATCAGCCCAGCAGCGTCAGCAGCGTCTCGCCGGCCTCGCGGATCCGGGCCGGCGGCGTGCAGAGGGGCGGCATCAGGTAGAGGCAGTCGCCCACGGGACGCGCCAGGAGGCCGTGGTCGAGGGCCCGGCGGTGCAGGCGCCAGCCGAAGCGGGCTTCCGGGGGGTGGGCCTGGCCCGTGGCGGGATCCACCAGGCGGCAGGCGCCCACGGTGCCCAGCACGCGGGCCTGGCGCACAGCGGGCTGTGCCGAAAGGGCGCGGAACGCATCGGTCATGGCGGTGGAGATCTCTGCGGCGTTGGCCAGTACGGGCTCGTCGTCGAAGAGGGCGAGGCTGGCGCAGGCCACGGCGCAGGCGAGCGGGTTGGCCGTGTAGCTGTGGCCGTGGAGGAAGGCCCGGCCCGAGGCGGGTTCGCCCCAGAAGTGGCCGTAGAGCTCCTCCGTGGCCCAGGTCATGGAGAGGGGCAGCGTGCCGCCCGTGAGGCCCTTGGAGAGGCAGAGCAGGTCCGGCGCCATGGCCGCCTGCTCGCAGGCCAGGAAGGTGCCCGTGCGGCCGAAGCCCGTCATCACTTCGTCGGCGATGAGGTACACGCCGTGGACGTCGCACTGGGCCCGCAGCTCCTGCAGCAGCTCCGGCGGCCACATGCGCATGCCGCCCGCCGCCTGGAGCAGGGGCTCGGCGATGAAGGCGGCCAGGCGGTCGCCGTGTTCGGCGAAGTAGGCGCGGACCGCCTCGCGGGCGGCTTCCAGGCGCTCGGGCCAGCCTGCGAGATCCGCTTCCAGTTCGCGCCGCGGGTCCTCCGGCACCTCGAGTCGTTCGCAGGCCAGCAGCAGGGGCCGGAAGAGGCCCGTCATGAAGTTCTCCAGCTCGCCCACGCCCACGGCACCCAGGGTGTCGCCGTGGTAGCCCTCCCGCAGGGCGCCGAAGCGGGTGCGGCCCGCCTCGCCCCGCTGGAGCTGGGCCTGGAAGGCCATCTTCAGGGCCACCTCCACGGCCGTGCTGCCGTTGTCGGAGAAGAAGGCCCGGGTGAGGTTCGGGGGCAGCTTGGGGCGGAGCCGCGTCACCAGCTCAATCGCCGGTTCGTGGGTGAAGCCCGCGAAGATGACGTGGTCCAGCTTCCCCGCCTGGCGCTCGAGCGCGCCCATGAGCCGGGGATGGCTGTGGCCGTGCAGGCAGGTCCACCAGCTGGAGATGCCATCCAGCACGCGGTTCCCGTCGGCCAGCAGGAGATCGCAGCCCTCGCCGCCGATCACGGGGACGGGCGGATCGGCCTCGTGGACCTTCATCTGCGTGAAGGGGTGCCAGACGTGGGCGCGGTCCAGGGCCAGGCGTTCGGTCCATTCGGGGGGCAGGGGCGTCGGCATGGCATCAGCATCGCAGGAGGTGGATGGGCATGGATGGATCGTGTCGCAGTGTAAGTTGGACGTTCACGTCCTTTGAAAAAAGACGCAAAGATCCACTTTTGGCGTGGACAGATCCAAAGGTCCGGTGATTGACTCGCTCACCACGTCTTTTGACTCCAGGCAGGACCCATGACACGAACCCGGAAGGTGTCGGCGAAGTCGCAGCGCAGGCGGGCTCCATCCTCCCCGTCGAGGTCCGGTGTGGCCCGCCCGCGGGCGCCGATCCAGTCCCAGGTCCTGGGTTCCCGGGGTCCGCTGAAGGGATTCGAACCATCACGCGTCATGCGCAAGGCCAGACAGGGGAGGAAGGGCCCGGTCTCCCCGTCCGGACCCGGTGACACGGGCCAGGAGATCTCCCCATGAGCACGCTTGCCCTGCGAACCATCCTGCTGGCCCTGGGCGCATCGGCGCTGGCCAGCGCCGCACCCCCCTTCGACTGGCAGGTGGTGGTGAACAACGGCGAAACGGTCCCGGGCGATGCCCGGACATTCAACAGCTACAACCAGCCCTCCCTGAACATGGATCGGCTGGTCGTGTTCCGCGGGCGGAGCAAGGGCGGCCAGGGCGGCGAGCCCGCCCATGGCGTCTTCACCCGGGACATGGCCCAGGGGACGCCCCTGGTGGCGGTCTTCGACCGCAGGACCCTGGTCCCGCAGCCGAACAACCTCGAATCGAAGTTCATCGAGCCGCCCTCGATCCCCCGCATCGACATGCGCTCGAACACCATCGCCACCCGCGGGAACCACCAGCCGACGTGGAAGTACCTGCTGCCGGACGGCACCGAGACACGGGTCGGAACCACCGGCCTCTACACCAACCCCTTCGGGCCGCTGATCCTCGGTGCGAGCAACATGGGCGGAGCGCCTGACCTCGGGTTCTTCGCGGTGCCGGGACATCCGGGGCTCAAGTTCGATGTCTTCCCCGGCGCTCCAGCCGTCACCCTCGGCGCCACGCTCGTGTTCAAGGGCAACTACACCGTGCCCGATCCCAACCATCCGGGCGCCACCCTCGGCAAGACCGGCGTGTACTTCCGCCATCTCCGGAACGCGGCGATCCCGCAGACCGGCGGCGATCCGGTGGGGCCCGCGGGCGGCGACCGGCCGGTCCTCCCCATCGCCGATACCGACACGTGCATCCCCGGCACCACCACGCGGTTCGGATCCACCGCTCCGCCAAGCGCGGCCGGCATCTTCGCGGTGTTCGCCGGCTTCGACAACGAGGACCACCCCACGAAGGGCGGCATCTACCTGGCTCCGATCCTATGGGCCAACCCGCCCCTTATCCCCCTGGTCCGCATCGGCGGCCAGGTCCCCGGCGAGGACAAGGGGGTCGGGTTCAACAAGCTGGGCGAGGGCGTCTCCTTCGATGGGCGCTTCATCGCCTTCTGGGGGGCCTGGGGAACGGCGGTCACGAACCTGACCCTGCAGTGCCCCACGGACGGGAACAAGGATCTCCTCGCGTACTGCCGGGAAACCTATCCCAATGGATTCGCTGCCACGGTGCCGGTGCACCAGGGCATCTTCGTCCATGACATCCTCACGGGCGCGACGCGGGTGGTGGCGAAGTCGCCCGACAACTTCGACGATTTCGTCTTCTGGAACTTCTCGGGCCGCGTCCCCGGCACGGGCGATTCCGACGAGACCGGCGAGGCGGCCCGCTGGCGCTCGGCCTCCTTCGTGGCCGTGTCCGGGCTGGTGGACGGCACTCTGATCGACCGGACCTTCCACGCCGCCTTCAAGGCCCGGAAGGGCCAGGTGGTGGATGGGGCCTATGTCGGGCCGGTCGATGGGCTCTACCTCCGGAAGGGGCCGGGGAATGACCGGGAGATCGCGACCCTGGTCGAGACCGGCATGGACGGCTCCCTGATCGATCCCGCGGCCGTCGATCCCCTCACGCTGGAGCACCTCCCCGTGACGGCGATGGGCATCGAGCGGGACGGCTTCCGCGGCAACGCCCTCGCCATCACCGTGAGCATGGGCACCGAGGAGGCCGGCTGGGCCGGGATCTACCTGACCGTGGCTCCCGATGAGATGTGAGGGCGGGAAGCAGGAAGGGGGCCGGCGCGTCCAGCGCCGGCCCGCCTCCTGTGCGCAGGCCTCAGTCCAGCACCTCCACGGGCACCGGCAGGAATTCGCGGAGGAGGGCCGCGTTCTCGGCCGCGGTGGCGGCATCCGTGCCGTCGGCGCCCGGGTTGAGGATCACGGCCTCGATGCGCCAGCCGCGCAGCATGAGGGCCTCGGCGGAGAGCAGGGTGTGGTTCAAGGTGCCCAGGCCCGCGAGGGCCACCAGCACACAGGGGATGCGGCCCCGGTCCATGGGGCGGAGGCAGGCGCCGGCGGCGCTGCCGGGGACAGGAGGGGCGGGCGGCGCGTCCCAGTACGAGGCCCAGGCCAGGAAGTGGACGCCCGGGGCCAGGGGCACCATGAGGCCCCCCACGCCTTCCAGAAGGACCCGCCCCTCGGCGGGTCGGCGGCACCAGGCGGCGGTGCCGTCCAGGTCCAGGGTCCGGCCTTCGCGCCGGGCGGCGGCAAGGGGAGCGAGGGGGGCCTCCAGGAGGATGTGGCTCTCGGCGTGGATGCCCGGACCGCCCACGGCCGAGGCGTCGGCCTCGGGATGATCGGCCCGGTCCACCCCCGTCTGGAAGGGCTTGCGGTAGGTCACGGGAGCCCAGGCGGACCAGGCCCGGGCGATGCGGCCGGCGACGTGGGTCTTGCCCACGCCGGTGCCGGTTCCGAGGACCCAGAGGGGGCTGGGGAGGCCGGCGGCATTCAGCATGGACTCAGCATTGCAGAGTCGAGACGGGTAGGTGTTGATCGTGTCGCAATGTAAGTTGGATCAGCATGTCATTTGAAAAAAAACTCATAGATTGATTTTTTTGATGGACATTTACAAACGGTGGGTGATTGACTCGCTCACCCCTTCAAGCACGCATGGTGGCCCCATGACACACCCCGGAATGTGTCTCAGAGGTCTCAGCGCGGACAAGGCCCCGGCCCCCGCGTCGATATCGGGATGCTCCGACGGCGCGGTGTGTGGGCTGAGGGACGGATACCCAGGCAATGGACTGCGGGCCAGGTGGCCCGAGGAGGTTCCTATGCGACACATCGCACGTCGGTTCAACGCGTTCTTCCGTCTGTTGTTCGGAGTGTGGCTCCTGCTCGGGACCGCGCTCTGGGCGGAGGGCACCCTGACAGGCAAGGTTCTCGTCTCTGGCGGACGGGTGGCCATACCCGGGGCCCTGGTCGCCGCGACCGGACCGGGGGGCACCTTCACGGCCACCTCCGGCTCCTCGGGCACCTACACCCTGTCGTTGCCGGGCGCCAGTTACACGGTGGCCTGCATGGCAACGGGCTTCCTGCCGGCCACCCAGACGGTGGCAGTCGCGGCCCGGGGCCGCACGAGGCTTGATTTCGCCCTGACCCGATCCGTGGTCACGCTGGGCTCCCTCTCGGGAACCGTCACCCACGCCGGGACCGGCCTGCCCCTGGGCGAGGCCTCGGTGAGCCTGTCCCCGGGCACGCTGCAGACCCGGACGGATGCGGCGGGGCACTATGCCTTCGCCGGCGTCACTGCGGGCACCTATACGATGACCGTGGCCCTCGGAGGGTTCGCGACGGCCACCCGGCCCGTGACCATCACGGCCGGCGGCGCCACCCTGCTGGATGTGGCCCTGGTCCCTGATCCCGTCCGGATCAACCGCCTGACCGCCGCGCCGGCCGTCTTCGCCGAGGGCGCCGCGGCAGAAGTGGCCCTGACGGCCGAGGTCGCCGACGGCCTCGAATCCTGGCAGTGGAGCCAGGTGAAGGGTCCGAAGGTCCCCATGAATCCGACGGATGCGCGGACAGCCACCCTGGATGTCCATGCCCTGAATGTGGCGGTGGACACCGAACTGGTCTTCCGCCTGACCGTCGCGGGACCAGACCAGGCGACGTCCTCGAAGGATGTGAGCGTCTTCGTCGAGCCCGCGGACATGTCCCCCGTGCTCGGGCAGGACATCCAGATCGGCGGCTCCACCGTCGCCGTGCAGAAGTTCACCGACGGCGGCGTGGAATGGGCCGTCTTCAACATCGGCAGCCGCTTCTGCGTGACGCCCATCGGCACCGCCAAGGGCGCGATGCACTCGATCTACGTGCCTGGCGCCATCCAGGACATCGATCTCGTGAGCTTCAATGAACATCGCTACGCCCTGGTCTCCGCGGGGACCGTGGGGATCGTGGTGGTGGATCTCTCCGTGCCCACCGCGCCCGCCCAGCGCCCACCGGTGCCGGTGAACTACTACCAGGACGGCATCACCTTCACGGAGGGGGGCGGCGACATCCTCGCCGGGAACATCATCAGCAGCGACCACGCCCCCGTGGTCGCCCTGGCCACCGATGGGGCCAGCCTCTACATCGCCGATCCCGAGTACGGCATCCACAAGACCGCCCTGTCGAACCTGCTGGCCGGACCGGTCACCGAGGCGGACGGCACCCTGAAGATCGACCAGGAGAAGTTCGTCCTCCAGTACGCGGGCGAGAATCCCTGGGGCGGCCCGGTGGACCTGATGCTCTATGGCACGCGCCTCTTCGTCTGCATGAAGGAACTGGGCCTCGGCATCTTCGACGCCGCCACCCTCGACCAGGTGGGCCGCTACAACCTCTACACGGATCCGACCGTGAAGGAGGACTGGTTCATCGACATGGACATCCGCCAGGTGGTGCAGAAGGATCCGGTGACCGGCGAACCCTTCGTGGACGCGTTCACGGGGATGCCCGACTACCGCCAGACGAACTTCGAGCTGGTGCAGGTGATGCGGGCCGACGCGGTGGCACCCACCCCCTGGGCGGACCTCGACCGCTACGGCAAGTACTACTACAAGGCCCAGGGCGTGGACATCGCCGAATTCAACGGCCGCACCATCGCCTACATCGCCTATTCGCTGGGCGGCCTCGTGGCCGTGGACATCACAGGCCACGAAGGGGCCACGAGCGGCTCCTTCCTCAACGCCCGCTACCTCGGCTACGTCCCCGCCGTTCCCGCCAACGGGCCCGACAAGATCACGGGCACCCAGTCCCAGAGCCTCCTGCCCTACTACGGCGCCGGCATGCTGAAGGATTCCGGCGTCATCGACGTGAAGATCCGGGGCGACTACGCCTACCTGACGGACCACTTCGCGGGCCTGATGATCGTGGAGCACGCCGACCATCCCGAGACCGGCTGGAGGGGCCCCGCGGGGGCCTACAACAACGACACCGACGGCATCCCGGGGAACCACTTCCCGGATACCGAGTTCATCACGTCGTATGACATGGCGGCCTGGAATCCGCTGGATAACGAATCCATGCCCAAGTGGATGTACCAGTCCCCATGCCTGCTGGTGACCGCGGAGATCAACGGCCACGGGAACCGCCTCCTGCTCATGGAGACCATGGACGTGGCGGGTCCCGGCAGTGTGGATCTCCTGGCCTGCTCCGGAGCCGGCGGCTTCAACTTCGTGGACATCCTGAACCTCGCCGCTCCCACCATGGCCGAACGCTACGCCGTGCCGGTCTACTTCCCCACCACGGAGGAGATCGGCGCCAAGGCGGAAGGCACGGCGGGGCAGACCATCTCCGTCGGGCACTCCGTGGGTCTCGCGGCCTCCGGCGACTACGTCTACCTTTCCGACGGCCCCCACGGGATCTCCGCCTGGAAGGCCGTGGATGCCGAGGGCTACCCGACCGACGCCTTCCACCTGGTGGCGAACACCCTCCAGGACGAGTACCCGGAGACCGTGAACGGCGTGACCATCTACCCGGCTTCCCACGCCGCGAACATCGTCTACGATCCCGTCCATCAGGTCGCCTGGTCCAACAGCTCCAGCCTCGGCCTGAGGCGGGTGGATGTGTCCAAGGTCGAATCCGGCCTCGGCGCCGTGGGCGCGCCCCTGCTGCTGCCGCTCAAGCTCACCGACCTCTTCGAGCACAACGGCCTCTCCGGGACCGTGAAGGGGATCCAGTACCAGGACCACTCCTACGACGTGGAGATCAAGGGCGACCTCGCCTTCACGGCCGATGGCAGCAACGGCCTCACCGTCTATGACATGACCAAGGACCCCACGGTCATGACCAGCGGCTTCGTGGTCGCCAACATCGGGGGCGGCAAGAACAAGCCCTCCCTCGGCACCGCCTCGGGCATCGCCCTGTGGACGGATCCCGCCACCGGATCCTCCTATGCCTTCATGGCCTGCGGCCCCCGCGGCGTGGGCGTGGTGGATGTCTCGAACGTCCAGAGCATGAAGCTGGTGAAGGTCTTCGAGCCCATCAAGCTCGAAGAGGGCAAGGTCGGCGCCGCCGACGGCCAGTCCGTCGATGTCAAGGTCGTGGGCAACCACGCCTACTTCACCTACGACAGCTTCGGCGTGGTCTGCTACAGCCTGGCGGACCTCATCGCCCCGCTGCCGGCGGGCATCGACCCCACGAGCGTCTGGAGCAAGAACACGGACGGGACCCTGGTCTACGACTACCGCCCGGTGGCCGTCAGCCGCTTCAAGCTCCAGCTGGTCCCCGGCTACGAGGACTGGGCCGGCGGCGCGGTGAAGATGGACTACACCCTCGTCAACGGTCGGCTGACGTTCTATGTCGCCTTCGCCGAGGCCGGGCTCCTGAAGATCGACTGGACCGATCCGGCCTCGCCGCTCCTCAAGGGGGTCGCCTCCACTGTCGGCGAGTGCACCGCCGTCGCCATCAGCAATGGCCGGCTGTTCGCGGCCGATGGCAGCGCGGGCCTGCTCAGCTTCAAGTGAATCGTGCCTGACAGCAGAAGGGCGGGGCCCCGGCCCCGCCCTTCCTGTGTTCCGCCGCCTGGGGATTGCCCCCGGCTTCCGACCCTCGGGAGGGGCCCCGCTCAGCGCGGCGATTCCGCCTTCAGCGACGCCAGGGCCTGGCGGGCCTGCTCGGCCTGGGGGCTCTGGGGGGCGAGGGTGAGGATCCGGTTCCAGGCGGCCTTGGCCTGGTCGGGTTTGTGGAGGTCGTTGGCGTACACGATGCCCAGGTTGAAGAGGCTCTGGAGGTGCTTCGGATCGAGCCTGCTGGCCTTCTCGAAATTGGCCACGGCCTTGTCGAACTGCCCGAGATCGCGGAACATCACGCCCTGGTCGGTCAGCACGTTGGGATCGTCGCCCTTGAGGGCCAGGGCCTTGGCGTAGGCGGTCACGGCCTTCTGGGGCTGGCTCGAGTCGAAGTAGGCGTTGCCCAGGTCCACCCAGGCCTGGCGGTTCCCCGGCTGCTGGAGCACGACCCGTTCCAGGGTGGTGATGTTCTGCTGCTGCGTGGCGTTGGGGGCCATGGTTCCGGGCGCCATGCCCGGCGCGGCTCCGGGCATGGCGCCGGGCATCACTCCGGGCGTGGCCGGCGCCGCGGGGACGGCGGCCGCCACGACCATGGAGGAGCCTGAGCCGCTGCTCACGCCGATGAAGTAGCCGATGAGGCCTCCGACCACGAGGCCGCCGACGAGGGCGAGGAGGATGTTCCGGTTCATGGGGGCTCCTTCCAGGGGACTGGGGATTCTCCCATGGGTGGGATAGGGGGCCGGTCACAGTTGCGCCTTCCCGGGAGGCCGGTCCGGTTAGCCTCGGGGAGTGCGGCCGCCCCCTGCGGCGCGGAATCGAGGAAGGGCGCCCGTGTTCATTCTGGAAGAACCCTATGTGTCGGACCTGCTGAAGGGCGCTGCGCTGGACCTGGGGGTGCCGGTCCTGGACACGCCCATGGCGAGGCAGGCCCTGTCCGGCTCGGGCCTGGAGCTGTGGGAGGACGGTCCGTTCGCGGAGGCCTTCACCAGCGGTGGGCATCCCCGGATCTACGCCAACTCGGAGCACGCCATCGGATGGGTGGCCCGCCACCTGGGCGCCACGGCGCTCCCGGAGCGGATCGCCCGGTTCAAGGACAAGGTCAGGTTCCGCGAGATGCTGGCGGACCTCTATCCGGACTATCGCTTCGCGGGGGTGGATCGGGAGGGGCTCGCCCGTTTCGATCCCCGGTCCATTCCGGCGCCGTTCGTGGTGAAGCCCGCCGTGGGCTTCTTCAGCCTGGGGGTGCGGGTGGTCCGGGATCCCGCGGCCTGGCCCGGCGTGGCGGAGGAGCTCGCGGAGGCGGCCAGGCGCCAGGGGAGCCTGTACCCCGACCAGGTGGTGGACTTCGACCGGTTCATCGTGGAAGAGGTGATCGAGGGCGAGGAATTCGCCGTGGATGCCTACTACGACGCCGAGGGGCGGGTGGTGATCCTGGACATCCTCGGCCACCTGTTCGCCTCGGAGGAGGATGTGAGCGACCGGGTGTACTACACGTCGCCCGCCCTCATCACCCGGTGGCGCGAACCCTTCGCGGCCTTCCTCGAGGAGGTGGGGCGCAGGGCGGGACTCCGGGACTTCCCCGTCCACGCCGAACTGCGGGTCGGGGCGGATGGCCGCATCGCCCCCATCGAGGTGAACCCCATGCGGTTCGCCGGCTGGTGCGTGGCGGACATGGCGCACCACGCGTACGGGCTCAACCCGTACGCCTGCTTCCTGGAGGGCCGAGTCCCGGACTGGGAGCGCATCCTCCCGGAACGGGAGGGGAAGGTCTTCGCCCTGGTGGTCGCGGATCTGCCCCCCCAGGTGGATCCGGCCGCCATCGAATCCGTGGATTACGAGGCCTTCCTGGGGCGTTTCCACGGGGTCCTCGAACTGCGGAAGGTGGACTTCACCCGCCACCCCGTCTTCGCCTTCCTGTTCCTGGAACTGCCGGAGGCCGAACTCCCGTCCCTCCGGGGGATCCTCGGCGAGGATCTGTCCCGCTATGCTAGCCTCCGCGCCCAATCCGCTGAGCCCGCTCGGACGGGATTGGAAAAATCATGATGGTGCGGCCGATGGCCGATACCAGAGGTTGATGCCGGGGCCTCGCTCCCCCGGCACCTCCCGCCGGCCCGCCTCCACCAGGTCCCTCCGTGTCCCGTTCGCGTTTCAGCCTCCGCCGTCCCGGCCGCCTGGCCGCGGCGCTGTTGATGGCCTTCGGGATCCCGGCCTCCTTCAGCGGGTTCTTCCTGGCCCGGGAGGCCCACCGCAGCGAGGTCCGCGCCGCCTTCCAGACCGTGGCCCAGTACCGGGCGGAGCTGGTCAGCGAGGGGCTGCAGCACGGCTTCGAGACCGTGCTGACCCTCAGGGATTTCATGGAGGCCACCCCGGTGGATCGGGCGGACTTCCAGGCCTTTGCGGGACCCGTCCTCTCGCGCCGCCCTTATCTGCAGGCCCTCCAGTGGCTGCCGGAGGTGGAGCCGGGGAACCGCCAGGCTCTGGAGGCGGAGGCCCGCCGGGCCTATCCGGGCTTCCGGTTCTTCGGAATGGACGCCGCGGGGAGGCGCGTGACCATGCCCCCGGGGGCCACCTTCCACGCCGTGGATTTTGTGGCGCCCCTGTCCGGGAACGAGCCGGCCCTGGGGTTCTGCGCCCACCATCTCGCCACCCGGGAGGAAGCCCTGGAGCGGGCCCTCCGCACCGGGGCGCTCTCCTGCAGTGGCCGGGTCCGGCTCATCCAGGAGACCTCGGACCAGTACGGGCTGCTGGTGATGGCCACGGTCCCGGGCCGGAATGGCCGGCCTCCGGGCCTGGTCCAGGGGGTCTTCCGGGCCGGGGACCTGGTCCACAAATCCCTGGTCGACGCCCCGCCCGAGGGCGTGGTGGTCCGCCTGATCGACGGAAGCGCCCCGGCGGCGGAATCCGTCCTCCACATCGAACCCTCGCCCCTTCCGGCGAGGGAGAACGGCGACTCGCGTCTCAGCCTGATCCAGGGCTTCGACCAGGCGGGACGGCACTGGTCGGTGATGGTGACCCCGGCGCCCGGCTACTTCGTCCTCGGCTCGGGCCTGCGGGCCTGGGGGGTCCTGCTGGGGGGCCTGGCCTTCTTCGGCCTCCTGGCGGGCTACGTCCAGGCCCTGCTGGCCCGGCAGGCGGAGGTGCGGACCCTCGTGGACGCGCGCACCCGGGAACTGGCCGAGGAGACGGAGAGCCACCGCCGGGACGCGGAGGCCCTGCGGGACAGCGAGGCCCGGTTCCGCCACCTGGTGGAGGTGATGGGCGAGGGCATGTGGGTGCTGGATCCGGAAGGGAACACCACCTTCGTCAACCGCCGGATGCGGGAGATCCTGGGGTACACCCCCGAGGAGATGACCGGTCGTCCGCTCACGGACTTCATGTTCGAGGAGGACTTCACCGCCGCGGAGCGGAACATGGCGCAGCGGCGGGCGGGGATCGGCGCCCAGCACGACTTCCGGTTCCGGCGGAAGGACGGGTCCGAGGTGTGGACCATCGTCACCGCCAACCCGGTGAAGGATGAATCCGGCCGGGTGGTGAGCGTCCTGGGCATGATCACGGACATCACCGAGCGGCGGCGCATCGAGGAGGCCCAGCTGCAGAGCCAGAAGCTGGAGAGCCTCGGCGTGCTGGCGGGAGGCATCGCCCACGACTTCAACAACCTGCTGACGGCCATCCTGGGGAACATCAACCTGGCCCAGCTCTGCCTCCCCCGCATCTCGCCGGCCTGGCCCTACCTCGAGAACCTGGAGAAGTCGGTGCATCGCGCCACGAACCTCACGCGGCAGATGCTGGCCTACTCCGGCCGGGGCCGGTTCGTGGTGGCGCCCATGGACCTGAACCAGGCGGTGGAGGAGATGGCCCACCTGCTGGGCGTGTCCATCTCGAAGAAGGTGGCCCTCCGGTTCCAGCTCCAGCCGGGCCTGCCGGCCGTCATGGCGGAGGCCTCCCAGATCCAGCAGGTGATCATGAACCTGGTGACCAACGCCTCCGAGGCCATCGGCGAGGCCGAAGGCCTCGTGGCCATCCGCACGGGGATCCAGGCCTACACCGCCGGGGATCTGGCGCGGGACTTCCCCGGCCAGGTCCTCGCCCCGGGGGCCTTCCTTTCCCTGGAGGTCTCGGACAACGGGCAGGGCATGGACGCGGAGACCCAGGCCCGCATCTTCGAGCCCTTCTTCACCACCAAGTTCACGGGCCGGGGCCTCGGCCTCTCCGCCATCCAGGGCATCGTGCGCGGGCACCGGGGCGGCATCCGCGTCTACAGCGAGCTCGGCAAGGGCACCACCTTCAAGCTGATCTTCCCCGCGGGGGCCGACCCGGCCCCCGACGCGGTCCGGCCGGCGGAGGCCGAGGTCTGGCAGGGCCAGGGCACCCTCCTGGTGGTGGACGACGAGGCGGAGGTCCGCATCATCGCCGAGGCGCTCCTGCGGTCCCTGGGTTTCGAGGTGATCCTGGCCGCCGACGGGCAGGAGGCCCTGGAGGTCTACCGGAAGGCGGGCGGGACGATCCGGGCCGTCCTCATGGACCTCACCATGCCCCACATGGATGGCGTGGAGACCTTTCGCGAGCTGAGGCGCCTGGACCCGGACTGCCGCGTGGTGCTGACCAGCGGCTACAACGAGCAGGAGGCCATCCACGACTTCCTGGGGAAGGGCCTCGCGGGGTTCGTCCAGAAGCCCTTCCAGCGCGACGACCTGATGCGGGCCCTGCGGAAGGCGTTGGAGGGCGGCCCTTCAGCCTAGGCCCAGGACCTCGCGGAGGGCCGCGGCCAGGGACGCGACGTCGCCCTCCTCCAGGTGGGCGCCGGTGGTGAGCCGCAGGCGGGCGGAGCCTTCGGGCACGGTGGGGGGGCGCACGGCCCGGACGTCGAAGCCGCGCGCCTGCAGGATCCGGGCGAGGCGCACGGCCTCGGCGTCCTGGCCCACCGGCACGGGGACGATCGCCGAGGGGGCCCCGGGCTGGCCAAGGGCCTCCCGCAGGCGCTGGGCATGGGCCAGGGCGCGCGCCCGCCGCCAGGGTTCGGTACGGGCGATCCGCACCCCCTCAAGGGCGGCGCCGACCACCGGGGGAGGCAGGGCGGTGGAGAAGATGAAGCCCCGGGCCGTGTTCACCAGGTGCTCCCGGAGTTCCGGACTTGCACAGACGAAGGCGCCGAAGGCCCCCAGCGCCTTGCCGAGGGTGCCCATGACCAGGGGCACCTGGCCGGACACGCCCTGGTGTTCCGCCAGCCCCGCGCCGGAGGGGCCGAGGAGCCCCGTGGCGTGGGCCTCGTCCACGAGCAGCAGGGCGTCGAAGCGGCCGCAGAGGTCCAGCAGGCCGGGCAGGTCGGCGGCATCGCCGTCCATGCTGAACACGGCGTCGGTGGCCACCAGGGCCAGGGCCCCCGGGGCGGCCTCCGCGCGCCAGGCTTCCAGCCTCCGGGCCAGCTCCGCCAGGTCCAGGTGCCGGTACACCTGCACGGCGGCGCCCCCGGCTTTGGCGAGGCGGCAGCCATCCACCAGGGAGGCGTGGTTCAGGGCGTCGGAGAAGACGGCATCGCCGGGCCCCAGGAGGGCCGGAAGCAGGGTGGCGTTGGCCTGGTAGCCCGTGTTGAAGAGGAGGCAGGCCCCGGCACCCTTCCAGGTGGCCAACTCGGCTTCCAGCGCCGCGTGGAGGGGGGTGGTGCCCCGCAGCAGGCGGGCGGCCCCCGTGCCCGCGCCGTGGGCCCGGGCGGCGGCCGCGGCGGCCTCGGCCAGGCGGGGGTCCCGGCGCAGGCCCAGGTAGTCGTTGGAACAGACGTCCAGCCCGATGGGGGGATGGATGGCCCGGTCCCGGCCCAGGGCCCGGCGGCGCTCGGCGGACCGGCGGAGGCGGTCGAGCCAGGGGGCGGGGATCGGGGAATCGGCCAAGGGGACTCCGCGGGGGCGGAACTTCGGGGGCGCTGGGGGCAGGGTAAGGGGAGGGGGAATGCTAGGATCTATGGGGGATCCTCGGTGGGATCTCCCCCCTGGAGCGTGGCATGGAATATCAGCAGCCGTGGCAGCAGGTCTCCGCTGGAGCGCGGGATCGTGCCGCTTTTATCCGAAGCGTCTACCTGTGGCTCATGGGCGGATTCGCCGTGGCGGCCCTCGGGGCCGTCAGCGCCCCGATGGTGGCCCGGGCCCTGGTGCCCGTGGTGGGCAGCTTCTTCGGCTGGGTGCTCTTCGGGGTGCAGTTCGGGACCCTCCTCTTCGCCTCGGCGGTGCGCCGCCGGCAGCCCCTCAACCGGCTGGCCTTCGCCCTCTTCACCTTCGTCTCCGGCGTCATCGCGGGCCTGGTGGCTCTGGTGGTGGCGGAGGGGGCCGGCTTCCAGCCCGTGCTCACCGCCTTCGGGATGACGGGCGGGGTCTTCCTCACCCTCACCACCACGGCCTTCGTGACCAAGAAGGACTTCAGCTTCCTGCGGAACTTCGTCATCGTCGGCATCGCCGTGATGTTCTTCGGGGGACTGGCCGCGGCCATCTTCCACCTGGAGACCTTCGGCCTGGTGATCTCCGGCGTGGCCGTCGTCGCCTGCTCCGCCAAGCTGCTGTGGGACACCTCGGCCATGCTCCGGACGGACGACTTCAGCGATCCGGCGGGCTTCGCCCTGGCCCTCTTCGTGAGCCTCTACAACATCCTCATCGCCCTCATGAACCTCCTGGGCGGCGGACGCCGCCGCTAGATCCACCTTCGACCCCAAGGACACCCATGCTCCGTGCCTCGCTCATTCCCCTGATCGCCCTCGGCCTCGCCGCGCAGGAGGCCGCCAAGCCCGCGCCCGCCCCGGCCCAGGCCACCCCCGCTCCGGCGGCCCAGCCCAAGCCCGAGGATGTGGTCGTGGCCACGGTGGGCGGAGAGCCCATCACCGAGGCGGACTTCCGCGCCGCCTTCCGCATCCTGCCGCGGCAGGAGCAGATGCAGCTGCTCATGCTCCAGGGCGGCAAGGAGGAGTTCATCAAGCGCATGGCCGAGAGCAAGCTCCTGGCCGTGAAGGCGAGGAAGCTGGGCCTGGACAAGACGCCGGACTTCCAGCGCACCCTCGACCGCACCAAGGACGACCTGCTGGCCCGGGAATTCCTGACGAAGGAAGGCGAGGCCCTCCAGGCCAAGCTCAAGCTCTCCGACACGGACGTGAAGGCCTACTACGAGGCCCACCCCGACAAGTTCAAGCAGCCCGAGCTGGTGAGCGTCCGCCACATCCTCGTGGCCGTGAAGCGCGATCCCAAGGACAAAGAGGGCCTCACGGACGCCGAGGCGAAGCAGCACATCGCCAAGCTGCAGGCCGACCTCAAGAAGGGCATGAAGTTCGAGGACCTCGCGAAGAAGTTCAGCGACGATCCGGGCAGCAAGGAGAACGGCGGCCTCTACAAGGACGTGGATCCCTCCAGCTGGGATCCGGCCTTCGCCAAGGCCGCCATGACCCAGCCCGTCGGCAAGGTGGGTGCCCCAGTGAAGTCGCAGTACGGCTACCACCTGATCGAGGTGGAGGGCCGCAAGCCCGCCCGGCTGGTGCCCTTCGAGGAGGCCAAGGCCGAAGCCCAGCAGATGGCCGAGCGGGACCGCCAGGGCGAGGTGTGGGAACACCTCATGGATGGCCTGAAGAAGGAGATCCCCTTCGAGCTGGCCAAGCCCGCCCCCTCGGATGCCCCCAAGCCCCAGGCCGCCCCGGCCCCCGCGAAGGGCGCGGAGGCCCCGAAGCCCGCCCCGGCCAAGGGAGGTGCCCATTGAGGCGCATCGCCCTCGCCTTCGTCCTCGTCCCCGCCCTGCTGTCGGCCGCGGCGCCGGACGTGCGCGACGAGATCCTGGTCGTCGTCAACAGCCACATCATCACCAAGCACCAGTTCGACCAGTCCGTGGAACAGCAGAACGCGGCCCTCTACCGCGAGTTCTCCGGCAAGGAGCTGGACGCGAAGCTGAAGGACGCCCGGGAGAAGACGCTGCAGGGACTCATCGACGCCTACCTGCTGGAGGACAAGGCCGCCGAGCTGGGCTCGCCCATCACGGACGCCTACGTCCAGGCCAACATCGACGCCATCAAGAAGGAGAACAAGTTCGCCTCGGACGCCGATCTGGAGCGGGCCCTCCGGACCAGCCTCGGCATCAGCCTGGAGGAGTTCACGAAGCGCCAGAAGGAGCAGGCCACCCAGCAGTTCGTGCTCCAGCGCGAGGTCTTCTCCAAGGTGGCAGTGGAGGACAACGAGCTGCGGGCCTACTACGAGGACCACAAGGACGAGTACCGCCTCCCCACCCGGTTCCGCATCCGCGAACTGGTGCTGGCCAAGGGCGCCACGGAGGCCGACCAGGCCGCCGCCAGGGCGAAGGTCGGGGAGATCGAAGCCGCGCTGAAGGCGGGCAAGCCCTTCGAGGACCTGGTGAAGGCCTACTCCACCAGCCCCAGCAAGGACACCGGCGGCGACCTGGGCTGGCTGAACAAGGGCCTGCTCCGGCCCAGCATCGAGGATGCGGCGGTGAAGCTCAAGCCCGAGCAGGTTTCCGCGCCCATCGAGACGGACAAGGACATCTACCTGGTCCAGCTCATCGCCATGGAGGACGCGCCGGTGAAGGCCTTCGCCGAGGTGAAGGACGCCATCCTGAAGAAGCTCCAGGAGCCCAAGGCCCAGAACGCCATCGCGCAGTACCTGGCGGATCTCCGCATGCGCGCCAACATCCGCTACATGGTGCCGAAGGACCAGATCCTGAAGGGATGACCATGCGGCTGGACGCCTACCTCAAGAAGAGCCTGCTCATCAAGCGGCGGGAGCTGGCCAACCAGCTCTGCGACGAGGGGATGGTGCGGGTGAACGGGGCGCCGAGGCGGGCCAGTCACGAGGTGAAGGTCCAGGACGAGCTGGAGTTCCCCCTCTACAACCGCGTCCTGAAGGTGCGGGTGCTCGCCCTGCCCGAGGGGAACATCAAGAAGGCGGACCAGTGGGCCCTCTTCGAGGTGCTGGAGGACAAGCGGCTGCCCCTGGACCTGGGCTACGGCGACGAGGATCCCTTCAGCCCGCCGCCCAAGCCGCCCCGGAACCACTGATCCGCCCTCCCTTCGACAGCCCCCCGCGCGTCCGCGGCCCTATCCTGGGAGCTGACCCGGAGCCGCCATGCCCGACCAGCCCCCGATCCGAAGCCTGAAGGAGGGCGACTCCTTCGTGGGCATCCTCCTGGCCCAGGAGGCCGCCTTCAAGACCAGCGCCAAGGGCAGCGAGTATCTGGAGCTGAAGCTCTCGGACGCCTCCGGTGACCTGAAGGCCTTCCTGTGGGATCTGCGGGCCGTGGAGGGCGATCTCGGGCCCATCCAGGCCGACGCCTTCCTCTGGGTGAAGGGCGCCGCCACCAGCTACAACGGGCGCCCCCAGCTCCGGCTGGACAAGGTCCGGTTCGTGCCGGACGCGGAGGTGGTGGACGTCTCCCGGTTCTTCCCCGTGAGCGCCCGCCCCGTCCCCGAGATGCTGGCGGAGCTGGACGGCCACCTCGCCGCGGTCGCGGACCCCTGGATCCGGCGGCTCCTCACGGCCCTCTTCGTGGAGGACGCGGACCTGCGGCGGGCCTTCGCGGTGGCCCCCGCGGCCAAGTCCATGCACCACGTCTACCTGGGCGGCCTGCTGGAGCACACCCTCTCCACCCTGGGCATGGCCGTCCGGGCCTGCGCCCACTACCCGGAGCTGAACCGGGATCTCGTGGCCGCCGGGGTGCTCCTGCACGACGTGGGCAAGACCGCCGAGCTCAGCTACCAGCGGGGCTTCGGCTACACGGACGCGGGCAACCTCCTGGGCCACATCTCCATCGAGACTGAATGGATCAACCGGGAGGTGGGCAAGATCCCCGGCTTCCCGGAGGAGCTGCGCCTGCAGATCCTGCACATCGTCCTGAGCCATCACGGGCGCCTGGAGTTCGGCTCCCCCATCCTGCCCAAGACCCCGGAGGCCCTGCTCGTCCACTACCTGGATGACCTGGACGGCAAGCTGGAGGTGATGTTTCGCGCCATCCGCGAGGAGGGGGGGGGAGCCTGGAGCCCGTACAACCGCGCCCTGGACCGGATGATCTACCGGATGCGCTGGCCCAAGTCGGAATCTGTCGAAAACTGAACATGTAATGGCAAAAGCGATCGATTGTGGACGGGTACCGGTTACCCTGGGCAGGAGGAGCCCGGCAAAATGTTGGTACAAGTGCTGCGGGATCAGGGCCTAGGCCGAAGATGAACCGGTAGAAAATTCCTGGCACGCCTCTGGCTCTAGAGGGCTTCCGACCCTCGAGGTGTGCCATGAAGCTCTCCCGCAAGGCCAAGCGCTACGACGACTCCGTGCTTCCCGGCGAGTTCCAGGGGTTCGAGACCTTCCATGAGGCGGATGTGGAGCTGGACGGGACCCTGGAGGGCTTCCTCCGGCGCTGCGAGGGTTGCGTGCAGCTGGGCGAGGTGGTGATGGAACGCCATGCGCCCAAGAAGCTGAGCTTCGCCAAGCTGAAGACCAAGGCCGAGAAGCTCATGGAGCAGGTGAGCTACCTCAAGGAGCGCCTCGAGATCGTGGACCACGACCGGCGGGGCATGTACATCCAGCTCCGGAGCCTGCCCCCCTACAAGGACGACACCCAGATCCAGTTCAACGAGATCAGCATCGGCAAGAACAAGATCGTGGTGAAGCGCATCGCCTTCTACCGCAAGGAGGAAGTGAAGCAGCAGGTGCCCCTCCATATCTCCGAGCGGGACCTCCAGCGCCTCCTGTCCGATATTCGACAGGCCATCGCGTAGGCCCCATCCGGGACCGGATTTCGACGCTGCACCGCAGGCTCCGGCTTCGACGGAGGTGTGGGCCGACCTGGTTGCGATGCTCTGCTCGACGGGTCCCGGACTTTCGACGCTGCACCGCAGCGTCGAAAATCCACCCGTCAGAGCATCGCCATCCAGCTGCCGGTCTCTCCGCCGCGGACGGGGCCCTCGGGGAGGTCGCTCTCCTTGAAGAGGAAGTGGCTGCTGTTCCAGCTGCCGCAGTTGTCGCAGCGGTCGGCGTAGTCCTGGGTCTTGTGGCTGCAGACGGCGCACTCGAAGCGCAGCTTCAGCACGCCCAGGTTGCGGAGCAGCTGGCGGTACTCGTTCAGGGCGGCGTCGAGGCGCCCGCGCCGGCTGTGGATCTTGGCCATGAAGAAGAACAGGATGGGGCTGTACACCACCTGGCTGCGCACCTCCTGGAAGAGGTCCAGGGCCTCGTCGAGGATCTCCAGGCGGTAGAGCATCTTGCCCAGGAAGAACTTGGCGGTGGTGCCATGCTTGGAGGTGGCGGCCACTTTTCGCATGAGGGCGAGCCCGTCCTCGGGCCGACCCAGCTGGATGAAGTAGTCCTCGATCTCCTGGAGGAAGGTGCCCTCCCCGGTCTTGCGGAAGCCCTCCAGCCAGATCTCGAGGCCCTGGGCTTCCTGGTCCTGCAGGATCATGCAGCGGCCGAGGCTGAGGTAGGCGGGCACGAACTCGGGCTCGTCCTTGACCACCTGCTGGAAGACCAGGGCCGCGTCCTTGAAGTGGTCCGCCTCGACCTTGGCCATGCCCACCTGGTAGGCCAGGGCGGCGCCCTGGGCCCGCTCGCCCTGGGTCAGCTCGGGGGCGAAGGCGGCCTGGAGCTTCTTGTGCCCCTCAAGGGCCTCGTCCCAGTTCTGAGCGTCCATGTGGAGGGCCCGGAGCCGGCGCCAGGCGCGCAGGGCCTTCTTGGGGTTGTCCGAGGCCAGCTTCTTCAGCACGCCGATGGCGGCCTCCCGGTTCCGGACGGCCACCAGGGCTTCGGCCAGCTGGTAGCGGGCCTCCACGAGTTCGGGCTCCTCCAGGCTGAGGGTCTCGAAGAGCTTGACGGCCTGCTCCGCCTCGCCGGATTTGATGAGGATCTCGCCCAGCAGGAGCCGGGCGGGGATGTGCTGCTTGCGCTGATCGAGGATGGCCTCCAGGATGGCGCGGGCCTCCCGGGTGAGGCCGTGGGCCACGAGGTCGCGGGCCTCCTGCATGCGCTCGGAGATGCGCTTCACCAGGCGCGTGTCCGCCGAGGCGTTGAGGCCCTTCACCAGCCGCACGACCTCCATGATCCCGGTGTAGAGGATGTTGAGGAGGAAGCCCAGCAGGAAGGCCAGGAGGATGAGGCTCTGGAGCTTGATGCTCTCGCGGAAGATCACCACCTCGCGCACCAGCAGCTCGTGGTTGGCCAAGTAGACATTGCCCAGCACGAACAGCACGAAGGCGAGGAGCACGAAGAAGAACACGTTCACGAGACGCATGGGCCGACCTCGAAAGCTGGGCCTAGCATGACATGGGAGGGGGCAGTCTTCAGTCCCCAGTCATCAGGCCTGGGTCTTGTCGATCCAGGCCTTGGCGGCCTGGAGGTCCTCCCACACCGCGCGGCGGACGTCCTGGGTGTACTGGCGCAGGACGTAAGCGGGGTGGAAGGTCGGCATCACGGGGATGCGGCGCCCGCCGAGCTCCAGCTGGCGCCACTGGCCGCGGATGCGGGTGATGCCCTCGCCCACGCCGAGCAGTTCCCGGAGGGGCGTGGCGCCGAGGGTCACGATGACGGCGGGCTGGATGAGCTCGATCTGGCGGTGGAGGTAGCCCAGGCAGGCGCGGGCCTCCTCCGGGAGGGGGGTCCGGTTGTCAGGGGGCCGGCACTTCACGACGTTGGCGATGTAGGTGTCTCCGCGCCCCAGGCCGAGGGCCCCGATCATCCGGTCCAGCAGCTCGCCGGCCTTGCCCACGAAGGGGCGGCCCTGCAGGTCCTCGTCCCGGCCAGGACCCTCGCCGATGAACATGAGCCGGGCGGCGGGATTCCCCTCGCCGAAGACGAAGCGGATCCGGCCCGGCCCGAGGGGGCACCTCAGGCAGCCCTGGATGGCCTGCTCCAGGTCGGCGAGGGTGGCGGCCCCGGCCACGGCCCCGGGCGGGGGGCAGCCCACGGCATCCGTGGGGGGCTCGTACCGGGTGGGGATCGGCGCGGGGGGGCGGGCTGGGGGGGCCGGCTGCGGCCGGGGGGCCTCGGTCCGCTGGAAGGGCGCCGGCGCCGGTTCCGGCGCGGGGCGGGATTCGCGGACCAGGCCCATCACCCCCAGCTCCTGCAGGGTGTCCCGCCAGGCTTCGAGGGGGGAGGGGTCCATAGCCCTCAAGCCTAGCGCGGAACCTCCGGGGTGCTTCGGGCATCCTAGTCCCTGGAGCCGCGGATGGAGGAACGACAGCCCGAAACCCCCTTTGGTGACCTGGACGCCTTTCATGGCGCCTTCGCAGAGCTCTATCCCCGCCTGGTGAGCTACGCCCGGCGGTACGGGGCGACCTTCGCGGAGGACATCGCCCAGGAGGCCTTCGTCATCCTCATGCAGCGTGAAGAGCGGGTGGAGCACCCCACCGCGTTCCTCTACGGCACCGTGCGGACCCTCTCTCTGACCGAACGCCGCCCCATGAAGAACCAGAACCTCAGCCTGGAAGCCGTCACCGAACCCGGACTCGCCGGCGGGGCGGACGACCAGGTGCTCAACCAGGAGGTGCGAGAGCGCATGCGGATGCTCTCGCCGACGTTCCGCGAGGCCCTGTGGCTCTTCGTCGTCGAAGGGCTCTCCATCCGCGAGATCGCCGACATCCTCGGGATTCCCGAGGCCACGGTGAAGACCCGCATCCATCGGGCCAAGGCCCAACTCAAGGATCAGCTCAACCCCTCGGGAGGCGTGCATGTCCTGGTCTGACCCCGCCCGGCGCTTCGAACCCGCCGAGGACGTCCAACTGCGGGCCGAGCTCCGCGAACTGCTCGGCCTCCAGCCCGCCCCCCAGAGGGCCGCGATGCCCGTGACGGAGGAACTGGCCAGCCTCGCCGAGGATCTGCGGAAGGAGGCCCTCCGCCGCCGCCGCACGGAACGCCGCCGCCCCTCCTGGGGCCTGATCGCCGCCGCGGCGCTGCCCCTGCTGGCCGCCTTGGCCGGCCTGGGGACCTGGGGTGTCCAGCAGAAGCAGCGGGCCGACGGCCTCGCGGCCCACGCCCAGCGCCAGGAGGCCGAGCTGAGCCGCATCGCCGCCGCCAACGCCGCCGAGCTGGCCCGGGAACGGAAGGCCAAGGAGGACGCCCAGCAGCAGCTCCAGCTGGTGGCCCAGTCCCTCCCCAAGAAATCCCTGCCCTACCTGGTCATTCCCGTGAACAAGCCCCTCCGTCTGCAGGGCGAGGACTACCAGCGGGTGAAGGAGAAGCCCGGGCAGTAGGGACCCGGGGCGGCATGTTCCTGGCATAGTCAGGGGCAAGGTGTGCCCATGGAAAGCAATTCCCTGCTCCTCCTCATCCTCCTGCTCGCGGCCCTGTCCACGATCCTCGCGGGCATGGGCGTCTTCAGCAACAGCCGCCCCCCGGACCCACGCCTGAATCAGATGGCGACGGACCTGGAGGACATCAAGAACATGCTGGCCCAGCTCCAGAAGGCCGTGCTCCAGACCGAACGGAAACTGGAGAAGGAAGTGCAGCTCGGCCGGAACGAGACCCGCGAGGTCATCGAGAAGCTGGCCGAAGTCATCGACAAGCGGCTCAAGGAGCTGGTGGGGTAGCCCCGCCCGCTCGTTCCTCGCGGAGGCGGAGCCTCCGCCTGACAAGGTCTCCGCCGGAGACCTTTCCCGCTCGTTCCTCGCGGAGGCGGAGCCTCCCGCCGGGGAGCATCACCCGGCCTGGCTGTGGTTGGCGGGGGCCCAGCCCCGCTCGTTGAGCAGCTTCACGCCCTGGATGCGGGTGAGGCGGAAGGCCATCTCCTCCTGGTGCAGGTGGCAGAAGGCCAGCAGGTGGTCCTCCTGGATGGCCCGCGGAGAGACGCGCCGGAGCTGGGTCCGGTGGGCGGCGGGCGGCAGGTAGGTCAGCTCCACCATGAGCGTGTGGCCGGCGGCGTATTCGAGGATGCGCTGCACCTCCTCCGCCAGCTGGTCCTCGCCGCCCAGGTGCAGCATGGGGATGCGGCGCTGGACCTCCTGGTAGAGGGCGGGGTCCTCGTCGTGGAGGCGCTGCAGGGCGGAACGCACCATCTGCTGGACAGGTTCCAGGTGGTGGTTCATGCCCTTCTCGTCCACGAAGGCCAGGGCCGCCAGGGCCCACAGGTAGAGCTTCTCGTCCGAATCCAGGCTCATGGCCAGGAACCGCCCGGGCTTGGGCAGGAAGCCCGCCTGTTTCAGGAGGGCGTGGGCGTTGCCGTCCCCGCGCACCTCCAGCACGGTGTCCGAGAGGGGGGCCAGCTTCAGGGGGGACAGCTCAGGCCGCAGCTTCAGCTCGTCGGCCAGGTGCGCGGTGCGCGCCCGCACGAGTCGCACGCCCTGGTGGACCTCCACCTCGCCCACCCGGCGGGACAGGTCGTCGAGGAGCTGGAGCAGGGGCTGGGGCAGGGCCAGGGCCGGGGCGCCCAGGCGCAGGGACAGCTCCTCCAGGGGCACGCCCGATTCCAGGGCCCGCACCAGGGTGGCGTGGCTGATGCGGAAGCTGCCCATGGCGTCCAGGGACTCCACGTCCGCCAGCTGGGCCAGCTGCAGCAGCCGGTGGGGATTCTGGAGGAGGGGCGTGAGCAGCTCCAGGGTGGGCTGCAGGATCAGGGGCTGGTCCTGGTCCAGGGGCTGCCAGTGCGCAGCGGTGCCCTTCAGGTCCCGCAGCAGGTACTCGTGGGCCAGGGCCTCCCCGTGCTCGGTCAGCGTCAGGTGGGCCACGCCCGCGTCGCACCGGATGATGCCCATGCGGCTCAGGAAGGGGAGGAACACCGCGCGGGTGCGCTCCTCGTCGAGGGGATGCAGGGTCTTCAGGAAGGCGAGGAAGGGCTGGGTGGCCAGGGTCTGGCCGCGGCGCTCCAGCAGGTGCTGGACGAGGAAGTGGCGGTCCTCCGCCGGAGGCATGCCCCAGGCCTTCAGATCGTGCTCGAGGAGGCTGGCGAAGGCCCGCTCGGCCACCCAGCGGGGCGGATGGCTCGTCACGGCGGGCAGGAGCGTCTCCACCCGGCCGTCGCGGTTCCAGAGGAGGCCCAGGCGGTGTAGGAGGGTGAAGAGCAGCGTGGCGTCCTGCTCCTCCTGGAGCATGGCGTTCCGGTGCAGGAGCTGGGACAGCTCCTTCTTGGCGGGCAGCCCGCCCTTGAGCACGCGGATGCCCGCCACGCAGCGCAGGAGGACGCTGGTGAGGGCCAGGGAGAAGCGGTAGGGTTCCGCGGCCCGGAGCTTCGCGCCCTCCGGGGCCTGGAAGCTGAGGGCGCCGTCGTCGAAGTCCTCGAGGGCATCGGCCACGCGTTCGGGGACGGCCCAGCCCTCCCCGTCCGGAAGGACCAGGCCCAGGTCCGCGAGGACCGCCAGGATCTCCGCCGGTGGCAGCGCACCCTCGGCCACCAGGTGCTTGAGGGCCAGCAGGGCCCCGGTGGCCAAGTCCGCCAGGGCATCGGAGAGCCGCTTGTGGTCCTCCAGGTGGAAGACCATGGTCTTCAGCAGGCGCTTGCGACCCTCGGGGCCCTCCTCCCAGCGGATGGGGATGGGCAGGCGTCGGCGCTCGCAGATGACCCGGAGCTGCTCGTCGGAACAGTTCGAGAGGAGCTGGTAATGCTGCAGTGGCATGAGCACCCGGGTACAGATGATCTTTCAGTATCCCACGGAACTGCGGGGCCCTCACGCGAAAAAAAAACGCCCGGCAGAGCCGGGCGTCGGAGGGAGGGGACCGTGACTACTGGGCCGTCAGCGTGCCCACGGACACGGTGATCGCGGAGATGGCGCCCGAGCCGTCCAGGACCTGGCTCTTGGTGCCGTCGGCCGTCAGCGTGATGGCCGTGCCCTGGGCCAGGGCCAGGGTGGTCTTCAGGTCCAGCGCCACGCGGAGGAGGACGCCGTTCTGCGGGGCAGCGGCCGTGGGTGCCTTCTGGGCCACGGTGGCCTGGAGGGTGGTGCCCGAGGCCTTGGCCTTCAGGATCGGGGTACCGGTGCCCAGGTTGAACTGGGTGCCGTTCTGCACCAGGGTGGCCGTGGTGCCGCCGGCGGGGACATCCACCCAGGTGACCTTGGCGGTGTCCGCATTCAGGGTGAGGGTCACACCCGTGGCCGTGCCCGTGGCGGGACCCACCAGGTCGAGCACCAGGTGGCTGCCACTGGAAAGGGCCGTGTCCTTCTTCAGCAGGTAGGTGCCGGAGGCGGGGTCGGTGTAGGCCAGGGCGGTGGCCGTGGGGGTGGGCGCCGGCGTGCTGCCGCCGCCCCCGCCGCCGCAGGCCAGCAGGCCGGCCAGGAGCAGGGCCCCGGGGATCCAGAGGAGGCGCTTCGTCATCGAGGTCATGGTCGTCTCCATCACAGGCCGCCGAGGAGCAGGGCGAGGTCCTGGTCATCCACCGTGTTGTCGCCGTTCAGGTCGCAGGTGGCGTTGGTGGTCCCGTAGTACTTGGCGAAGAAGAGCAGGTCCCGCTGGTCCACGGTGCCATCGCCATTCAGGTCCCGGGTCTTGACGGTGACGGTGCCCGTGCCGCTGGCGCTGGTCCAGGTGCTGGTGGCCGTCACGGTGTAGGTGCCGGCAGTGGCGGGGGCCGTGTAGACGCCGCCGGAGGTGATCGTGCCGCCGGTGGCGGACCAGGTGACCGTGCTGTCGGGGGCGTTCGCCACGGTCGCATTGAAGTTGAAGGTGGCTCCCGCGAGCACCGTCTTCGCGGCCGGGGAGACCGTCACCGTCACGGTGGCCGGGTCGAAGACCGCGACCGTGGCGCTGGCGGTGGCGGAAGGCGATTCATTGCTGGCGGCCGTCACCGTGTAGAGGCCCACCGTGGCGGGGGCGGTATAGGTGGTGGCGGTCCCGCTGGCGGTGCTGGCGGGGCTGACGCTGCCGCCGCCCGCGGAGACCGTCCAGTTCACGGTGTTGTCAGTCTTGAATCCAGTCACCGCCGCCGTGAAGGTGGTGGTGCCCGAGGGGTTCACCGTGGCCCTGGTCTTGTCGAGGAGCACGGTCGCGCTGGAACCGGCCTGCAGTTCCCAGACGCCGCGGCCGAAGGTGGCGGCGCGCAGGAAGCTGCTGTCGGGGGCGATGTAGAGGTCGCGCACGGCCACCAGGGGCAGGCCGGAGCCGAAGCGGCTCCAGTTGCTGCCGCCGTCCACGGAGAAGTAGACGCCGAAGTCGGTGCCTGCATAGACCGTGTTCGAATCCTTGGCGTCCGTCACCACCGCATGCACCGGGATGCCGAAGGGGAAGCCGTTGCCGACCGAGGCGCTGCCGTCGAGGGTGGACCAGCTGGTGCCGCCGTTGGTGGTCTTCCAGAGGTGGTTCTTGGTGGCGTCGGGGGCCACTGAGGCCACGTAGACGGTCTGGGCGTTCGTCCGGTCGAACCAGATGGCGCTGGTGTACGACCCGTTGTTGGTGAGGTTGCCCGCCTGGGTCCAGCTGGTGCCGCCGTTGTAGCTCAGATAGACCCGGCCCTGGTTGGCGGCGATGCCGAGGGCGTTGGGATCGCCGGTGGCGGCGGCGACGTTGCGGATGTAGAGGGCGTTGCTGGGATCGCTGGAGGAACCGGTGCCGGCCGCGGGCAGCCCGGCGGTTCCCAGGGCTGCCCAGGTGCTGCCGAAGTTCGTGCTCTTGTAGATCTTGCCATTGGTGGCGGTGTAGACCGTGTCGGGATGGGCCGAGTCACCCAGGGTCAACCGGGGCTGGAAGGGGGCCTTGCTGCTGGAGTTGGCCTCGGTGATCCCGGTGATGGATTCCGCGAAGGATGCGCCGCCATCGGTGCTCCGCCAGATGTCCGTGTAGTACACCGACCCGAGCATCTTGGTGCCGTCGGCGGGATGGATGACCGTGCCGAATCCGTCCCCGCCGATGCGGTCCTCGAAGGTGGTGCTGGCGGCCAGGCCCCCGCCCACGTCCTGCCGGATGCGGGTGCCGTTGTCCTGCAGGCCGAGGCTGATGCGGTACTTCGCATCCGCCGGAGAGGCGGCGGCAGTGGAGCCCACGTTGTAGACCAGGTGGGTGGCGAGGCCCTTGTTCCGGGTGCTGTCCACGAAGGTCAGGTCGGGGTTGGTGGTGGGGATGGTGGCGCGCCAGGGATCCTTGAAGATGGAAAGGCCGCCGTCATTGCCCACGTAGATGATGCCGTTCTTGATGGTCGTGGTGTGGAAGTCCGCGTGGGAATAGACGTGCCCGCTGCCGAACCAGTGGGTCATCTGCTGCCAGGTGGCGCCGCCGTCCAGGGACCGGTACATGGCCAGATTGGCACCCATGATGAGCCGGCTGGCGTTCGCGGGATCCACGGCGATGGCCTGGTTGTACCACTCCTGCCCGCCGTCGGAGCTCATGCTGGGACCGGTGCCCTGGAAGAGGCCGCCCGTGGCCGTGGGCGCGGCCTTCCAGGTCCAGGTGTGGCCCTTGTCCGCGGTCACCAGGACGCCCCGGCCCACGGCCCCGGCGGTGGTGTCCTCGACCTCGGCATAGCCGGCGGTGCCGTTGGGCACGGCGGCCAGGGTCATGCGCCCAGGGGTGATGGAGCCGAGGCCGCTGAGGGTGGCTGCAGTCCAGGTCGCCCCGGCATCGGTCGAGTAGTAGAGGCTGCCGTTTCCGTTGCTGTCCTGGGCGGAGCAGACGAGCTCCGTGGCGCTGAAGGCCTGGACGGACCAGGCCCGGCCCGTGGCCGGACCCCCCGTCACGGGGATGAAGGCGGTTCCGCCGGTGGTGCTGCGCTTGAGGCCGTCGTTGGTGCCCCAGAGCACCACGTTGGCATCCAGGGCCAGGATTTCATAGGAGCGGGTCTGGGCGCCGATGCCGGTGGATTCGGTCCAGGTGGTGCCGCCGTCAACGGACTTGTAGAAACCGCGGCCCTCGGCGTCGAAGGCGTCCCCGAGGCCCAGATAGACCACCTGGGCATCGGTCGGGCTCAGGGCCAGGGCTCCGGCGGAGACGTTGCCGCTGGAGCTGGCGTTCGGCAGGCCGTCCGTCATGGAGGTCCAGGTCCAATCCGTGGTGGCGGCGGGATCGGCATTGGCGCACTTCCACACGCCGCCGCCGCTGGTGGCCAGGTAGAGGGTGTTGCTGGCGGGATCCACCGCGATGGCGCTGGGGCGGCCGCTGTCGTGGTCCGGCCAGGTGGCATCGACCAGGTTGGCGGTGGGCCCGAGGCTCGTCCAGGTGCCGCCGGTCCCGGCGGGGGCCGCGGCGGCCCCGACGATGGCGGGGAGGGGCTTCGTCCCCGTGGCCGCGGGCAACATGCCGCCCCAGCGCCGCATCTCCCGCGCAGCCAGGTGGTTCTTGTAGTCGAGGTAGGCGGGACTGAGCTTGCCGCCGAACCACCAGAGGTCCCAGTCGCGGCGGAGGTCGGGGCGGTCGTTGCCCTTCCCCTCCAGGGCGGGATTCTCGCGGCCGGGGAGTTCCCGTCGGAGCTGGCCGAGATCCTGGGCACCCATGGGCAGGGCCAGCAGCAGGGTCAAGGTGGTGAAGGATCGGCTCGGCGAGAAGCCCATGGCGGCTCCAGAAAAAAGGCGCCCGGTTGCGGCCAGAAGCTCGAACCGGACGGGGGCGATCCCAAACTATACGTCTGTGGCTTTTCGGGATCTCCTGACAATTCCTTAACCCGGCCCCCCGGGGGAAGGAGGACGTTCATTGACCGTTCCGGCCATGGCTTCTAGGCTCAAAGATTTGGATTCGCCTCCGCCGTGATCGCCCTCCGCCCCGACAATCCCCTGATCGTGCAGAGCGACCGGACGCTGCTGCTGGAGGTGGCCCATCCGGCCTTCGAGCAGGTGCGGGACGAACTGGCGCGCTTCGCGGAGCTGGTGAAGAGCCCCGAGCACATCCACACCTACCGCATCACGCCCCTGAGCCTCTGGAACGCCTCGGCCTCCGGCGTGGCCTGCCAGGACATGCTGGACACCCTGGACCGCTGGTCGAAATTCCCGGTGCCCCAGAACCTGCTGCAGGAGATCGAGGACCACGGCACCCGCTACGGCAAGCTCCGCCTGGTGGCCAAGGGGGACCGCCTGGCCCTGGAGATGGACGACCGCGGGCTCTTCTGGGAGCTGGAGAACCAGAAGTCCCTGCAGGGCCTCCTGGCCGAACCCTATCCCGACGAGAAGGGCATCTACCTGAACAGCGGCATGCGGGGCGAGGTGAAGCTCCAGCTCATCCGCCTGGGTCATCCCGTGCAGGACATGGCCGGCTACAAGCCCGGCGACCCGCTGCCCTTCGAGCTGGCGCCCGCCCTGAAGCAGAGCGGCAAGCCCTTCGGCCTGCGCCACTACCAGAAGGCCGCCGTGGACGTCTTCCATGCCGGAGGGGGGCCGGACGGCGGCGCGGGCGTGCTGGTGCTGCCCTGCGGGGCCGGCAAGACCGTCATCGGCATCGGCTGCATGGACCGGCTCAAGACCCACACGCTGGTGCTCACCACCAACGGCACCGCCGTGAAGCAGTGGAAGCAGGAGCTGCTGGACAAGACCACGCTGACGGACGACCAGGTGGGCCTCTACACGGGCGACACCAAGGAGATCAAGCCCGTCACCATCGCCACCTACCAGATCCTCACCTACCGCAAGAGCAAGACGGGCCCCTTCGAGCACTTCAAGCTCTTCGAGGCCGCCAACTG
>Ga0079306_1000584_pt1 | contig 32089 bp, 27 predicted proteins | sample Methanotroph_Enr_FD_79181 | JGI IMG/M metagenome (GOLD analysis project Ga0079306, IMG submission 79181) | Enriched soil microbial communities from Old Woman Creek wetland in Ohio, USA - Methanotroph_Enrichment_5 | ecosystem: Environmental > Terrestrial > Soil > Wetlands | place: USA: Ohio... | reverse complement strand
TGCCGGCAAGAGTACGCTCTTCAACCTGATCACCGGGATCTACACCCCGACCGAGGGGACCATCTCGTTCATGGACCAGACCATCTCGGGCAAGGCCCCCAACCTGATCGCCGCAGGCGGCATCGGCAGGACCTTCCAGAACATCAGGCTCTTCACCCAGCTGACCGTGCTGGAGAACGTGCTGATCGGCGCACATACCCGTGGTTCCTACAACCTGACCGGCGCCTGTCTGAAGTTTATGCCCTGGGTGCGCCGCGAGGAGCAGGAACTGCACGACCTCGCCGTCGAGTGCCTGAAGCAGGTCGATCTCACCGACAAGGCCTACGAGCTGGCCGGGAACCTCCCCTACGGCGAGCAGCGCCGCCTGGAGATCGCCCGCGCCCTGGCCATCAAGCCGCAGATCATTCTGCTGGACGAGCCGGCCGCCGGCATGAACCCCCAGGAAAAGCAGGTGCTTTCCGAGATGGTGCAGGCGATCAGCAAGACCGGCGTCACCGTGTTCCTGGTCGAGCACGACATGAAGTTCGTCATGGGGATCTCGGACCGGATTGCCGTTCTGGATTACGGGGTGAAGATCGCAGAGGGGACGCCGGAAGAGATCCGCGCCAATCCGGAGGTGATCGAGGCCTACCTCGGTAAAGGAGCAGCCAGCAATGGTTAAGGTTGAAAACATCTCCGTGAACTACGGCGCCATCAAGGCGCTGCAGAACGTTTCTTTCGAGATACACCCCGGTGAGATCGTCGCCCTGATCGGTGCCAACGGCGCCGGCAAGACCACCATCCTCAATACCGTCTCCAACATCGTCCCCTCCATCTCCGGCAAGATCGTCTACGAAGGGAAGGAGATCACCAAGACCGCTCCGCACGACATCGTGAAGCTGGGCATCTCGCAGGTCCCCGAGGGGCGCCGCGTGTTCGCCAAGATGAGCGTTCTGGAGAACCTGGAGATGGGCGCCTATACCCGTTCCGACAAGGCCGAGATCGCCTCCGACATGGAGAAGATCTTCCAGCGTTTCCCGCGTCTGAACGAGCGCAAGAAGCAGCCGGCCAAGACCCTTTCCGGCGGCGAGCAGCAGATGCTTGCCATGGGGCGCGCGCTCATGAGTCGCCCGAAGCTGCTCCTTTTGGACGAGCCCTCCATGGGCCTCGCACCGATGCTCGTGGAGCAGATCTTCCAGATCATCCAGGAGATCAACGCGAGCGGCACCACGATTCTCCTGGTCGAGCAGAACGCCAACATGGCGCTCTCCATCGCCCATCGCGCCTACGTGCTCGAGACCGGCGAAGTCCGGCTGCAGGGCGACGCGAAGGAACTGGCCCGCGACCCTGAGGTGAGAAAGGCGTACCTGGGAGAGTAGAGTGTCGGTCGCAACCACAACCAAGCCTTGGATCAACCCCTACCTGGCCATCCTGGTAGGGGTTTTTGCTGTCTCCTTCTCCTCCATCTTCGTGCGGCTCGCCACGGCCCCACCGCTCATCATCGCGGCCTACCGGCTGATCTTCACCTTTTGCATACTTGCGCCCTTTTCCCTGTCCGGCAACGCCCGGGCCTTACGGACCATGACCCGTAGGCAGGTGGGGTTGGCCGCGGCCAGCGGCGTCTTCCTGGCGCTGCATTTCGTCACCTGGTTCACCTCCCTCAAGTACACCTCCATTGCCAGCTCCGTCGTGCTGGTTACCACCCAGCCGCTGTTCGTCGTGCTCGGCTCCTTCGTGTTTTTCAAGGAGCGTGTGCCCCGCGCCGCGCTTTTGGGCGGGTTGCTCGCCATGGTGGGGAGCCTGGTGATCGGTGCCACCGATTTCCAGCTGGGGGAGCGGGCCTTTATCGGCGACCTCTACGCGCTCTTCGCCGCGGTCATGGTGTCGGGGTACCTGCTCCTGGGCAGGAGGCTGCGCGGCGACGTCGATATTGCCGGGTATACCTTCGTGACCTATGGTGCCAGTGCGGTGACCCTGGCGGTTGCCGCTTTGGTGAGCCAGTTGCCCTTTTACCCGTACCCGGGGCGCGACTGGCTGCTTTTCGTGGCCCTTGCCCTGCTCTGCACCGTGATGGGGCACACCGTGTTCAACTGGGTGTTGCGTTACGTGCAGGCTTCGGTGGTTTCGGTGAGCATTCTGGGGGAGCCGCTGGGGGCCATAGTGTGGGCGGCCGTTTTTCTGGGTGAGAACCCGACCCTGCGCCAGGGGGTGGGCGGCGGGCTTATTTTCGCCGGGTTGTACCTGTTCACCCGAATAACCGCCCGCGGCAACCGCGGGTAACTGGCCGCAGCAAATGCGATCAGTCCGATCCGGCCGATCGGTCCGATAACCCAAACCTCGCCACAAAGGAGGCAACCCAATGACCAACCCCTTAAGCCCCAGCGCGCAAAAAGTGCAACAAGCCTTGGCGACCTTCGGCCTCGACTGCCGGGTACAGGAGCTCAGCGACAGCACCCGAACAGCGGTCGAAGCAGCCCAGGCCGTCGGCTGCGACGTAGGCCAAATCGTCAAATCTCTGGTCTTTCGCGGCAAGACCACCGGCAATGGTGTCTTCGTGGTGGCCAGCGGCGCCAACCGCGTCAACGAGAAAGCCCTAGCCGCCCTGGTCGGGGAAAAGATCGACAAGGCCGATGCCGACTTTGCCCGGGAACAAACCGGTTTCGCCATCGGCGGAGTGCCGCCCGTCGGACATCTCAAGCAACTGCAGACCTTCATAGACGAGGACCTGTTGCGCCACCATGAACTTTGGGCCGCAGCCGGAACCCCCAATGCGCTCTTCTCGCTCACCCCGGACCAGCTCTGTCTGATCACCGCAGGTACCGTCGCCCAGATCAAAAAAGCCTAAGCCAAGGGCGCTCGAGCCTGCCCATGGCAACAAAAACAGACCACGCCACCCCCAACCCCTCCCCGGAGGGCACCATGCAGCTTCTACAAAGGACGCACCGTTAATGGAAACAAGTAAGTCGGTAAAACGTGACAGCTTCACCTCAGGACTCGGCGTCATCGCGGCAACCCTCGGCTCGGCAGTGGGTCTTGGCAACATCTGGAAATTCCCGGCACTCACCGGCTTGAACGGCGGCGCGGCTTTCATCATCGTCTACCTGCTCTCCACCCTCATGGCCGGCCTTCCGGTCATGATCGCCGAAATAACCCTCGGGCGCCGCTCAAAGTCCGACGCCCTAACCACATTCCGCGTGCTGCATCCCAAGCGGGAATCCTGGGCCCTGATCGGGGCGGCAGGCGTCCTTTCCGCCTTCCTCATCCTCGCCTTTTACACCGAAGTGGCCGGCTGGGTCTTCGCCTATGTCTTCAAGTCGCTTTCGGGTGCGGTGCTCTCCAGCGACCCCAAGGTGACCTCCGCCGCTTTCGAAAAGCTGATCACCGACCCGTGGCAGTCCGTGCTCTGGCAGTTGGTCGTGCTGGTCTTCGTGGGTGCTATCATCATCCTTGGCGTCTCGAAGGGCATCGAGAAGACGACCAAGCGCCTGATGCCGGTGCTCTTCCTCATCCTGGTGCTGATCGGGGTGCGCAGCCTGATGCTGCCCGGCGCCGCTGCCGGCCTCAACTTCCTGTTCCATCCCGACTTCTCCAAGGTGACCGGCGCTGTTGTCCTTACCGCCATGGGGCTCGCCTTCTTCAAGCTCTCGGTCGGCATGGGGACCATGATCACCTACGGCAGCTATTTCAGGGACGACCAGAACGTTCCGATCACCGCCCTGCGCGTCATGCTGGCCGACCTTACGGTTTCGCTGCTGGCGGGGATCGCCATCTTCCCGGCGGTCTTCACCTACGGCTTCAAGCCGGAAGCCGGGCCCTCGCTGCTCTTCATCACCATACCTGCTGTCTTCTCCCAGATGCCCTTCGGCAGCGTCTTCGTGGTGCTCTTCTTCGTGCTGGGGGCCATAGCCGCCACCGGCGCCATGCTCTCCATCATGGAGGTGCCAGTGGCCTACCTGCACCAGCGCTTCACGTTTTCCCGTTTCAACGCCACCGCGCTTACCGTAGCCCTGCTGGCCCTGATAGGATCGACTGCGGCGCTTTCCAATAGCACCCTGGCGGGCTTCAAGCTGTTCGGGATGACCATGTTCGACCTCTACGATTTCCTCACCTCGAACCTGCTCATGCCGCTGGGCGGCCTTTTCATCTGCATCTTTCTGGGCTGGGTCTGGGGCGCGGAGAAGGTGCGGGCGGCCCTTTCCAACGACGGGACCCTGAATAACTCTGCCGTCATCAGCGTTTTCCTGTTCATCGTCCGTTACGTGGCGCCGGTCACCATCGTCGTCATCCTGCTGCGTGGACTGAAGATCATTTAGGGGGCCCAGTGGGCGGTTCACAGGAAGAGATAACGGCAGCCCGACAGGCAGCCGAGTCGCAGCGCAAGGGAGTGACCTACGGACTGGCCGCCTACCTCTGCTGGGGTGTGTTCCCGGTCTATTTCAAGGCGGTGCACGCCGTACCGCCCCTTGAGATGGTGGCGCACCGTATCTGCTGGTCGCTTGCCTTTCTGCTGTTGCTTATTGCAGGGAAGGGCGCCTGGCGCGATATGCAGCAGCTGCTCGCCCGGCCCAAGTCCCTTGCGGTGCTCTGCGTTTCGACGCTGCTCATCGCCACCAACTGGCTCGTCTTCATCTACGCCATCACCGCCGGCGAGGTGCTGCAGTCGAGCCTTGGGTACTTCATCAATCCACTGGTAAGCGTGCTGCTTGGTTTTCTCTTCTTGGGCGAGCGTCTGGTGCGGGTGCAGTGGATCAGCATCGCGCTCGCTGCGGTCGGCGTCGTTTACCTGGCGGCTTCCTATGGTGCCATCCCTTGGATCTCCCTGGCGCTGGCCGCCTCTTTCGGTTTCTACGGCCTGATCCGCAAATCGCTCCACGTCGAGCCGCTGGTCGGGCTCACCGTCGAGACACTTCTGCTGGCCCCCATCGCGCTCATCTACCTGATCCGTTTGGATCAGTCCGGCGCTGCCGCCTTTCTTGCCGGCTCCGGCAGCCTCAATATCCTCATCCCCCTGTCCGGCATCATCACGGCGATACCCCTGCTGCTCTTTGCCGCCGCAACGAAGAAGCTGCGCCTGGCCACCGTCGGGTTTCTACAGTACATAACGCCGACCATGCACTTCCTGCTCGCCGTTCTTGCCTACGGCGAGACCTTCACCCACACCCACCTGGTGAGCTTTCTCTTTATCTGGTGCGGCCTCGCCCTCTACTCCCTGCACGCCTACCGCAGTACCAGGAAGCCGCTCGCCGCTTAGCCATGCCGCCCCCCATTCCCCGTGCTCTTCAATATCCTGTCTTGCATATTAAATGCAGACATGCATAATAGATCCAGTCCGTTCGGCCAAGGGGAAAACATGACTGAAATAGACAAGGTGGACACTATTCCGGGGCAGGATCTTGAAGAGCTGGCCCGCCAGATGCGCGCGTTTCAGGATCTGACGCGGGAACTGGACGCCATCATCGATTCCTCCTCGGACGGCCTCTGGATCTGCGACGCCGACGCACGGGTCATCCGCATAAACCCTGCTTCGGAGCGCATCAACAACATCCGGGCCAGCGAGGTGGTGGGCAAGAACATGCGTGAGCTCCTTGATCAGGGCTTCATCGATCGCTCAGCCGCTCTCGATGCCATCACCACCCGTTCCGCCATAAGTCTGTTGCAGAACCGCGAAGGTCGCAAACTCATCTCCACCGGCACGCCGGTCTTCGACGCGAACGGCCAGGTGATCCGCGTTGTGGTGAGCGAGCGGGATATCACGGAGATAGACAACCTGCAACGCAATCTGGAAGAGCAGGAGGCGATGAAGGACCAGTTCCGCTCGCACATGCTGGAGATGCGTCAGGCAGACCTGGCGAGCCGCGACGTCATCGCGCGCAGTCCGGCCATGCTCAAGGCGCTGCGCCAGGCGCTCAAGGTAAGCGCTGTCAACTCCTCCGTGCTCATCCTAGGCGAATCGGGGGTGGGGAAGGGGCTCATCGCGGATCTCATCCAGAAGAACTCGAGCCGGTCCGAGAAGCCGCTCATCGAGATCAACTGCGGCGCCATTCCCGAATCCCTCATCGAATCCGAGCTTTTCGGCTACGAGCGGGGAGCTTTCACGGGTGCCCAGACGGGCGGAAAACCTGGCTATCTCGAACTCGCCGACGGAGGCATCCTGTTCCTGGATGAGATCGCCGAGCTCCCGCCGGCGGCCCAGGTCAAGCTGCTGCGCTTCCTGGAAAACGGCAAGGTGATCCGGTTAGGCGGCACCAAGGCGCGCAACCTCGACGTACGCATCCTTGCCGCCACGCATCGAAACCTCGAGGAGATGGTCAAGCAGGGAAGCTTCCGGCTCGACCTTTACTACCGCCTCAACGTGATCCCCATCCACGTTCCGGCGCTGCGCGACCGCCGGGACTGCATCCTGCCACTGATCAGGCACTACATGGACCTCTTCGGCGAGCGTGACTCGATCCGCAAACGCCTGACCCGTGCGGCTTCCGATGCTCTTTTGGCTTACGACTACCCGGGTAACGTCCGCCAGCTCATGAATATCTGTGAGCGGCTCGTGGTCATGACGGAAACGAACCTGATCGACCTCAAGGACCTGCCGGCCGAGGTCGCCGGTGGCGGCGCAACTCCCGCTCCCTCGGACAACTGGCCCGAGGAAATGACGTTGCAGGACACCCTCGACAGTGTAGAGCGTGCCCTGTTGCAAAAGGCGCTCGCCAAGCACGGCAATCAGGTACGCATGGCCGAGGCCCTCGGCGTGAATCAGTCCACCGTGGCGCGCAAACTCAAGAAGCACGGACTCTGCTGACCCTCGCGGCGTATTATGCGCAGCTGCATAATACGCCGTCTCTCCCCGGCTCGCCGGCACCCCTCCTTTCACTCCCGTGCCGCCCCACCGTAGTTCCTGCCATTTTCCCTGTAACTATATGTATTCACGTGTTCGTCGAGGTGCTGGCCGGCATAGGTGCGCATCGGTGAAGCTCCGGTACCTTAGCCGACGGCCCCGCTGGTGGGGCCGCAGCTGCTCTGGCACGCCTTGTGCTATTGTCTAAGGTGGTTATCATTTACTGCACCTCTGGAAAACCAAGGACAAGGAGCTTTTGATGAACAACAGCGAACTGAACAGCAAGGTTATAACACGTGGCAAGGAGTTCTTCTCCACCATCTCCGGCGAAAAGCCCTCCCTCTTCAACAAGGGCGCCTGGATGGGCAAGGTGATGGATTGGAGTATGAAGAATGAGACCTTCAAGATCCAGATGTTCCGTTTCGTTGACGTCTTTCCGTCCCTCACCACCGGAAAGCTGCTCACCGACCACATCAGGGAATACTTCGGCGAAGAGAAAGATATGCCGCCGGTGCTCTCCACCGGCGCCAAGGTTGCCGGCATGCTCGGCTCCTTCGGCGGCGCCGTGCTGAACAAGGTGCTCACCACCAACATCCAGGAGATGGCACGCCAGTTCATCGTCGGCGAGAACACCAAGGAAGCCATCAAGAACATGGAGAAGCTGAGGAAAGACGGTTTCGCCTTCGTCGTCGACGTGCTCGGCGAGGCCACCCTCTCCGAGGCCGAAGCCGACATCTACATGAACACGTACCTGGAACTGCTCGACTCCCTGAAGACTGAGCAGCAGGACTGGAAGCCGCTCGGCGCCAGCTCCGGCTCCCTCGACTGGGGTCACGCACCCAAGGTCAACGTCGCCGTCAAACCAACCGCGCTCTTCTGCCTGGCCAACCCGCAGGACTTCGAGGGATCGGTCGTCGCCATCCTGAACCGGGTGCGCATCATCGCCAAGAGGGTCATCGACCTGAACGGTTTCCTCTGCATCGACATGGAGTCCTACCGCCACAAGGACATCATCATCGAGGTGTACCGCAGGCTGAAGCTCGAATTCCCCGATTACCCGCACCTGGGTCTCGTGCTCCAGGCCTACCTGGTCGATACCGACAAGGACCTGGCCGACCTGCTGGCCTGGGCGCGCCAGAACAAGGTCCAGATCTCCATCCGTCTGGTGAAGGGCGCCTACTGGGATTACGAGACCGTGAAGGCCAAGCAGAACGACTGGAAGATCCCGGTCTGGACCATCAAGGCCGAGTCGGACGCCGCTTACGAGCGCCAGGCCCGGATGATCCTGGAGAACTCCGACATCTGCCACTTCGCCTGCGCCTCGCACAACATCAGGACCATCTCCGCCGTCATGGAAATGGCTCGCGAGCTGAAGGTCGCTGACGACCGTTACGAATTCCAGGTGCTTTACGGCATGGCCGAACCGGTCCGCAAAGGGATCCTGAAAGTCGCCGGCCGCATCCGCCTCTACTGCCCCTACGGCGACATGGTGCCGGGCATGGGGTACCTGGTGCGCCGCCTGCTGGAAAACACCGCCAACGAGTCGTTCCTGCGGCAGAGCTTCGCCGAGGACGCCCAGATCGAGCGTCTCCTGGAGGACCCGGCCGTCACCGCCGAGCGCGAGAAAGTCGCCCGCGCCGCCAAGCAGAAACCGGAAGAGAAGGGTCCTGGCGGACTCAAGCCGTTCTTCAACGAGGCGATGGTCGACTTCACCCGCGCCGACCATCGCGCCGAGTTCCCGAAACAGATCGCCGAGGTGCGCAGGCAGCTGGGCCGCAACTACCCGCTCTTCATCGGCGGCAAGGAAGTGAAGACCTCCGACACCCTCCCGTCGGTGAACCCGTCCAAGCCTTCCGAGGTGGTCGGCGTCATCTGCCAGGCAGGCACCAGGGAAGTAGGCGACGCCATCGCCGCCGCCAAGAGCGCCTTTCCGGCCTGGCGCGACACCGCCCCCGCGGAGCGTGCCCAGTATCTGCTGAAGGCCGCAGCCATCGCGCGCAGGCGGGTTTTCGAACTCTCGGCCTGGCAGGTGCTGGAGATCGGCAAGCAGTGGGATCAGGCTTACGCCGACGTGACCGAGGCGATCGACTTCCTCGAGTACTACGCCCGCGAGATGATCAAACTGGGCCAGCCGCGCCGTATCGGCAACGCCCCCGGCGAACTGAACCACTACTTCTACGAGCCCAAAGGGGTCGCGGCTGTCATCGCCCCCTGGAACTTCCCGCTCGCCATCGGCTTGGGCATGGCTTCCGCGGCCATCGTGGCCGGTAACTGCGTGGTGTTCAAACCCTCCGGCCTCACCTCGGTCATCGGCTGGAACATGGTGGAGATCTTCCGCGAGGCGGGGCTCCCCGCCGGCGTCTTCAACTACACCCCGGGCCGCGGTTCGGTCATGGGCGACTTCCTGGTGGACAGCCCCGACGTCAGCCTGATCGCCTTCACCGGCTCCATGGAGATCGGCCTCAGGATCATCGAGCGCGCGGCCAAGGTCCACCCGGGCCAGGAGAACGTCAAGAAGATCGTCTGCGAGATGGGCGGCAAGAACGCCATCATCATCGACGACGACGCCGATCTGGACGAGGCGGTGCCGCATGTCCTTTACTCGGCCTTCGGTTTCCAGGGGCAGAAGTGCTCCGCCTGCTCCCGCGTCATCGTACTGGACGCGGTCTACGACAAGTTCATCGAGCGCCTGACCTCCATGGCGAAGGCCACCCTGGTCGGCCCCTCCGAGGACCCGGCCAACTACATGGGTGCGGTGGCCGACGACAAGGCCATGAAGACCATCCTCGAGTACGCCGCGATCGGCAAAAAGGAAGGGCACCTGCTCTACGAGAGCCAGGTGCCAAGCGATGGGTACTTCGTACCGATGACCATCATCGGCGGCATCAAGCCGGAGCACCGCATCGCGCAGGAGGAGGTCTTCGGACCGGTTCTTGCCGTCATGCGTGCCAAGGACTTCGACCAGGCCATAGAGTGGGGCAACTCCACCAAGTTCGCACTCACCGGCGGCGTCTTCTCCCGGAGCCCGGAGCACCTTGACAAGGCACGCCGCGAGTTCAGGGTGGGCAACCTCTACCTGAACCGCAACAACACCGGCGCGCTGGTCGGCCGCCAGCCCTTCGGCGGTTCCCGCATGTCCGGCGTGGGCACCAAGGCGGGCGGACCTGACTACCTGCTGCACTTCATGGACCCGCGCGTCGTCACCGAGAACACCATGCGCCGCGGCTTCGCACCTGTCGAGGCGGACGACGACTGGGTTGCCTAACCGTCGCGGCCGCCCCGCGCTCTCGCTTCGAGCTGTGTCGGCGGCGGCATCTGCGCAGCTATTTCCGGCTTTATCCATTCCATGCTATGGACCCGCGCAACTTGCGGGTCCATTTTTTTTCGTTCCGTCGACCCCCGTCACACCACGATTCGGCTTCCCCCCATGAGAGCTGGCACTCGTGCCGTTTTAACGCTGATTTGACGCGGCTGCTCCGGCTTTTTTTCCTTGATTTGTGGGGTGAGATGACATACTCTACCTGCCGTAAAATAATTTTAATTTAATGATGGAGGAGACCATGTCAACTGCACCGGGAACATCCAAGTTTCAGATCGACCTGCGCCGTCACCTGCGCGGTCAGAACATCTCTGACAATCTCATTCACCTCATCTGCGAGATAGCCGAGGCAAGCAAGTACGTCATCAATGCGGTGCGTACCGGTGATCTTGGTGTGGCCGGTACCTCGAACCTTTACGGCGAGGAGCAGTTGGCCCTCGACGTCCTCTCCGACCGCATCATGCGCAAGCGCCTGATCCACTCCGGCGTGGTGTGCAACATCGCCTCCGAGGAGATGGATGAGATCTACCAGTGCCAGGCGCTGGCCGACGGCCTCTACTCCGTGGCGTACGATCCCTTGGACGGTTCCTCGCTGGTCGACGTGAACCTGGCCGTCGGGACCATCGTCTCGATCTACGCCGGTTGCGACCTGTTGCAGCCCGGCCGCAACCAGGTGGCCGCCATGTACATCCTCTACGGGCCGCGGGTCTCCATGGTCTACACGGTGGGCGACGGCGTGCACGAATTTACCATGAACAACCTGATGGAGTTCACGCTCACCCGCGAGAACATCAGGATGCAGCCGGAAGGGAACATCTACGCCCCCGGCGGTCTCAGGAACAAGTACCACGACGGCGACGAGAAATTCATCCGCCACCTGGAGGCCAAGGGGTGCAAGCTGCGCTACTCCGGCGGCTTCGTACCGGACATCAACCAGGTGCTGATGAAGGGGAAGGGGCTCTTCATGTACCCGGCCCTGAACGGCTCCCCCAACGGGAAACTGCGCGTTCTCTTCGAACTCAACCCGATGGCCTTCATCATCGAGCACGCCGGCGGTGCCGCCAGCAACGGAAAGATCCCGATCCTGGATATCGTGCCCGAGTCGCTGGATCAGCGGGCGCCCATCTATATCGGCTGCACAGCAGACGTGCAGCAGGCGAAGGAGTTTGTCAGCGCAGGCTAAAAGTTGTAGTATGGCATGAAAGGAGGCGCAGTTTTTCCTACAGGCGCCCTCCGCTTGTGTCGATAGTAAGAAAAAGGTAGCGTGCAAACCGATCAGGAGTAATGTATGGGAACACAAAAGCCGCAGCGGCTCTGCAGCGAGATTCAGTTGTTCGATCTGTGCGATCTGGACACGTGCTGCCAAAAGGACGGACGCTACTGCACCAATCCGGAGGTCCTGGCGCGCTTCGAGGCGATCAAGGAAGAGGACGAGCGCTCGCCGCAGCAGTACTTGGGCGAGGAGTTCGAGGAAGCCGAGGACGAGGACGCCGAAGGCCTCGATTTCGACGCAGACGACGAGGGGTACGAAGAGGACGAAGGCTGAACGCCACCGATTCGTACACTGTCGCCAAAAAAACTAGACAGCTCCGAAAAAAACCGCTCCCCCGAGCGGTTTTTTTCGTAAAAATGGTAGAATCTCTCTCATCTTTTCTGTGTCTCCTGCCGATAAGATTTACCAAAGCGCTGCTTTCCTGCCGCCTGGAATGCATCACTCATACGTTTCGGTGCCGCTGCCTGTACCACCCGCTTGCCGCGCCGCTTTAATACGCAGATTTTGCGTTGAGGGAGAGTCAGATGACCGCAAAACTTCTCATATTGGACGATGACCACGACATCCTGCTCATGCTGAAGAGCGTTTTCGCCGGCGAAGAGTACGAGCTCTTCCTGGAGAGCGAGAGCGAGTCCGCCCTGCGGCGCGTGGTTGCCGACCGGCCCAACGTGGCGATCATGGACATCAGCCTGCCTCAGAAGTCGGGGATCGAAGTGCTCAAGGAAGCCAAGAAGATCGACCCCGGCCTGGCCGTCATCATGGCGACCGGCTACAAGACCACCCAGAACGCCATCGAGGCGATGAAGCACGGCGCCTTCGACTACGTCACCAAGCCTTTCGACATGGGGAAGCTGAAGGCGGCGGTCAAGAAGGCGCTCGAGTGCAACCTCATGAGCCGCAAGGTCCGCTACACCCGCGAACGTCCCTCGGTGGAGGAGGATGCCACCGAAGACCTGATGATCGGCTCCTCGCCCGAAATGATCGAGATCTGGAAGATGGTCGGCACGGTAGCCGACTCGGACGCCACCGTTTTGATCCAGGGCGAATCCGGCACCGGCAAGGAGCTTCTGGCCCGCGCCGTCTACAACAACTCGAAAAGGAAGAACCGTCCCTTTCTGGCGGTGAACTGCGCGGCACTCCCCGAGGCACTTTTGGAGAGCGAGCTTTTCGGCCACGAAAAGGGGGCCTTCACCGATGCGCATTCCCGCCGCATCGGCAAGTTCGAGCAGTGCAACGGCGGCACCATTTTCCTGGACGAGATAGGCGAGATGAGCCCGGCCAACCAGGGGAAGTTCCTGCGCGTCCTGGAGAACCAGGAGTTCGAGCGGGTAGGGGGGAACGAGACCATCAAGGTTGACGTCAGGGTGATTGCGGCCACCAACCGCAGCCTCCTTACGGCTGTCAAGGAAAAGAGCTTCAGGATGGACCTTTTCTACCGCCTGCGCGTGGTGAACTTCTTCCTGCCGCCCTTGCGCGACCGGACCGAGGACATCCCGCTCTTGGTCGACCTCTTCGTGAAGAAGTTTTCCAAGAAGTACGGCAAGAACGTAAAAGGCGTGTCGCCGGAGACCATGGCGCTCCTCACCGGGCACACCTTCGAAGGGAACATCCGGGAGCTTAAGAACGTCATTAACTCTGCCACGGTGTTCTGTCGCGGTGACATCCTGGTGCCGGGGGACTTCGAGTCGTTCCTGAAGGCGAAGCCGGGGTCCGGGTTCAAGGAAGTCGACCTGGAGGCGGCGGGGGACGACTACTACGAGGTGTTCTGGAGCATGCTGGAACCCGTTTTCGACGGCATCTGCCAGAAGAACAAGGGAGCCATCTACGAGAGCGTCAACATGGGGCTGGAGAAGGCCCTGATTCACATGGCGATGGAGAAGAGCAACAACAACCAGGTCTTTGCGGCGAAGCTTTTGGGGATCAGCCGCAACACGCTGAGGGACCGCCTGGAGCGCTACCGCATCGGGGCCGCCGACGGCGCCTAAGCTGTACAGTCAGCTGACGCAAAAAAGAGCCGGAAGCGGGGAATAACCCCGCTGTCCGGCTCTTTCTTTTTCTCCCCATCTCCTCCGACCGGGGAAGGCCGGAGCGGGTCCAGCTAGAGCAGCCGCTTTCCGGCAGCCGTTTCCCAGGCCGTTTTGGGTATGCCCAGGAAAACCTCCACCAGCTTGGGATCGAACTGGTTGCCGCTGCAGCGCAGCACCTCGTCGCGCACCGCCTCGAAGCAGAGCGCCTTGCGGTAGGGGCGGTCCGAGGTCATGGCGTCCAAGGTGTCCACCAGCGCGAAGATGCGGGCGCTGATGGGGATGGCCTCGCCGGAAAGCCCGTGCGGGTAACCGGCGCCGTCGTAGCGTTCGTGGTGGGACAGCACCAGCTCGGCCGCCCCAGCGAAGTACCTGATCCCCGAGAGGATCTCGAAACCGGTGGTCGGGTGCAGCCGCATGATCTCCCATTCGGTATCATCCAGCTTGCCCGGCTTTAAAAGGATGTTGTCCGAAACCCCGATCTTGCCGATGTCGTGCAAAAGGGCGCCTTTGGCGAGGATGGAACGTCCGCGCTCCTCGATGCCGGCCGCCTCGGCCAGAAGGCGCGCGTAGGCCATGACCCGCTCCGAATGGCTCCCGACCTCCTTCTCACGAGCGTCCAGCGCCCTGATCAGCGCCACCAGGGTGTGCTCGTAGGCCAGGTTGATCTCTCCCATGACGGTACGGATCACCTCGGTCTGCTCGCGCACCTTCTGCTCCAGGTTCGCCTGGTACTCGCGGTTCTCCTGCACCAGGCGGCGCTTCTCCATCACGTTTTTCACGGTCAAGAGCACCCGGTCCAAGTTGAACGGCTTGGTGATGTAGTCCTCGGCCCCGTGGTGGATGCAGGAGAGCGCCGTGTCCATGTCGTTCAATGCCGTGATCATGAGCACCGTGGTGTCCGGCGTGTACTGCTTGATATCCTTCAGGAGATCGATGCCGGAGCGCCCGGGCATCATGATGTCCAGAAGGGCCATGTCCAGCTTGGTGCGGTTCAAGATCTCCAGCCCTTCCTCTGCACTGGCGGCCTGATGGCAGGTATACCCCTCTTTGGTGAGCGTGATGTTGATCAGATCGCGGATCATCTCCTCGTCATCTGCTATAAGGATATTGCCTTTCAATTGGTACCTCCTGAAAGCGGTTCCGGCTCCCTCTGTACTCGTGCTCCGGAAAGCGTCTCCCTGACTTTTTTTATGAGTGTGTCGCTTGCAAAAGGCTTGGGCAGGAAGGGAACCCCCTGCTCCAGAATCTTTTCGAAACTGACCTTGTTGTCCGTGTGCCCCGACATGAAGAGCACCTTCAAGTCCGGGTTCATCCGGGTGAGCTTATCGGCGAGGGTTGGGCCGCTCATGAACGGCATCACCACGTCGGTTAAGAGCATATCGATCTCGTCCTTATGCTCCTCGAAGATGGTAAGTCCCTCTTCGGGGTCGGTAGTCTCAAGGACGTAGAAGCCGCGTTTTCTCAGCGTGTGTACCACCAGGTTCAGCACCCCCGGTTCATCCTCGACAACCAGGATGGTCTGGGATCCCAGCCCCTGTTCTTCGTTCAGGGGGCGCTTCAGCGCGTCGGCCGGTTGGAACACACGGGGGAGGTAGATCTGGAAGCTCGCTCCCTGCTCCGGCTGGCTGATGACGTCGATGTAGCCGCCGCTTTGCTTCACGATGCCGTACACCGTAGCGAGCCCGAGTCCGGTGCCGCGCCCCATCTCCTTGGTGGTGAAAAACGGTTCGAAGATGCGCCGCTTCGTCTCCTCGTTCATGCCGAAGCCGCGATCCTTGACCGTGATGCACACGTAGCTTCCCGGGACCGAGCCCGGATGCACCGCGGTGAACTCCTCGTCCAGTTCGCAGTTGCCGGTCTCGATGGTGATCTGGCCGCCGGTCTCCGAGGCATCGCGTGCGTTCACCACCAGGTTCATGATGATCTGCTCGACCTGGCCCGGATCGATCTTGATGAAGCCGATGTCGTCGGCGAGCACCGTTACCAGCTCGATGTGCTCGCCGATCAGACGCCTGAGCATCTTCTCAACCGACTGCACCTGGAGGTTGATGTTGAGCACCTTGGGCTCCAGGATCTGGCGCCTGCTGAAGCTCAGAAGCTGCCGGGTGAGATCCGCCGCCCGCTCGCCGGCCCGCAGAATCTGCTCGGCTTCCTTGCGCATGGGGGAACCCTGCTCGAGCCCTTTGATGAGAAGCGTGGAGTAGCCGTTTATGATGGTGAGCAGGTTGTTGAAGTCGTGGGCGATGCCGCCGGCGAGTTGCCCGATTGCCTCCATCTTCTGCACCTGGCGCAGGTGGTCGATCGACTGTTTCCGCTCGGTGACGTCTTCCTTGACCCCGACGAAGTGGGTTATGCGTCCCTCGGAGTTTTTCACCGCCGAGATGGAGCCGCTCTCCCAGAAAAGTTCTCCGTTCTTCTTGCGGTTGTGCAACTCGCCGTGCCATTCCCGCCCCGAGCTGATGGTCTGCCAGAGGTTCTGGTAAAACTCGCGCCCCATGGTGCCGGACTTGAGGATGCCCGGGGTCTGCCCGATCAGTTCGTCCTCGCTGTAACCCGTCACCTCGGAGAACCGGGGGTTCACGTACTCGATCTTCCCCATCGTGTCGGTGATGACAACGGAAACCGGGCTCTGTTCCACCGCCTGCCAGAGCTTGCTCAGCTCCTCCTCGGCCTTCTTGCGCTCGGTGATGTCCAACAGCGTGCCGATGATGGCTGGCTTGCCGTTCAACTGGGTCCGGGTGCCATTCACTTCCAACTCTATGGTGGCCTGATCGCTGCGTCTGCCCCGGAAGAAGAAATGCACGCTCAAGCTCCCGTCCTGGAGCGGTCGTAAAAACTGGGTCATGACCCGCATCTGCTCGTCGCGTGCCACCAGGTCGGGCAGCGTCCTGCACTCGGTGAGTTCGTCTTGACGATAGCCGAACGTTTCGGCGAACTTCGGATTGACGTAGGTGAAGACGTCGTGCTGCAGCATGAAGATGCCAACCAGTGACTGCTCCACCAGGCACTGAAAACGTGCCTCCGTGGCGTTCAGCGCATCTTCGGCGAGACTTCTTTCGCGGCGGACCACCGCCTCGTTCAGCTCGCGCTGGATGGCAGGGGCCAGACGGGCCAGGTTGTCCTTGATCAGGTAGTCGTGCGCTCCGGCGCGCATCGACTCAACCGCCGCATCCTCCCCCATCTGGCCCGAAACCATGATGAACGGGATGTCCAAGTCACGCTGTTGTAGCAGCTGCAGGGCGGCCAGCCCGCTGAACCGCGGCATCACGTAGTCCGAGATCACAAGGTGCCAGCCGCCCTTGTCGAGGGCCGCGCCCATGGTCTCTGCCGTCTCGACCCGTTCGTAGCTGGGAGAGAACTCCTGCTGTAGCTGACGAACGATCAAGGCGGCATCCTCGGGCGAGTCGTCCACGATAAGGATGCGGAGTGCATGTTTCATCGGTTGCCCTCGGTGTAGCACATTCCCGGCGTTTAAGCTTCCATTGGTGGCTTATCGGCCCTTTGACAGATTTGTTTAGGCTAAATCTGGGTGCTTCGGCTGAAAAGTCTCTCTTTTGCGGAAAACCAGATTTAATATTACTCATAAAATACCGATGCGCTACGATCCCTAGCTCATTTTGAACTATTTCGAGGCGAAACAGGTGCAAATGGGACTATCAAGGCTGCGCCGGAAACGCGAGCCACACGTCGCGGGTGGGCAGACGTGAGGTGGTGCGGATCGAGACGACCTTATTTCATCGTTCTTTACAAGACGGTTTTTGTCCACTATGATAAGTGCGCCTTTTCCCTGCAGCCGTGATCATTGGGGTAGCCCGTGCTGATCAACGACGAAGTCCAAAAACAGGTCCTTCCCGTCCTCGCCCGTTCGTCCGTGGTTCCTCCGGTCGAGGTTCAGCAGCGCGCCGGGTCCCAGTTGCAACTCAGTCCCGGCCAGCAGGTGAAGGCCGAGATCATCGCCAACCTCCCCAACAATCTCTATCTCGCCCGTGTCGCCGGCGAACTTTTCAAGCTGGAAATCCCTCTTAACGTGCAGCCAGGCGAGACCCTGGAGATGACCTTCGTCTCCGCCGACCCGCGCATCATCTTCCAGGTGCTGCGCCCCGAGGTCGGCTCTTCGGTCTCCTTGAGTTCCTTGGGAAAGTGGCTCGCCAGCGTGGTGCGTGACGTCCCTTCGCTGCCGGTTATGCAGGGCACCCTGCTGGAGAGTCCGGAGCAGGGTGCTAGTGTACTGGCCGACCGTCTCAAGTCCGCTCTGACCCGGAGCGGACTGTTTTATGAATCGCACCTGGCGCAGTGGGCCTCGGGCGGGCTGCCGCTCGCTGAACTTCTCAAGGAACCGCAGGGAAAGCTCTCCCGGGTGGTGCGCCGGGACACCCCAGAGGCCGACACCGAAGAGCAGGCGGCCATCGCCGACAGCCGGACCCTGCCGTTGGTGAAGGAGCAGCTGCACCTTTTGAATTCCGGAGTCCTTGCCTGGCGCGGCGAGGCCTGGCCCGGACAGGAGATGCAGCTTGCCATCATGGAAGGCGGCTCGGATGCCGGCGAGAGGGAAATCGAGGCGACGCTCTCCCTTGGCATGGCGCGCCTTGGGCAGGTCGAGGCGAAGCTTCGTTTCGGTAAGGACGGGTTGTCGGTGGAATTCGTGTGTGACAGGGACGGGTCGGCGGCGGTTCTCAAGGACGGGGGAGGGGGGCTTCGAACGGCCTTGGCAGCCGCGGGGCTCCACCTGACACGGATGGTGGCGAAAGATGCAGAAACGGTTGAGTGACATGAAAAAGGCGGTCGCCATGGCCTACCGGGCCGAAGACGGTGCGCCCAGGGTGGTTGCCAAAGGGGGCGGGGCTACTGCCGAGGCGATCATCGCGCTGGCGCAGGAGAGCGGGGTGTACGTGCATCGGTCGCCCGAACTGGTGAACCTCCTCATGCAGGTCGATCTGGACAGCGAGATCCCGCCCGAACTGTACCAGGCCATCGCCGAAATTCTGGCCTGGCTCTACGCGTTGGATCAGAACAGCCTTTCCAGCCACGAAGGTTCTTCCAACAGGTAATCGGCATCGCCCCGGGTCACATTTCTCCGGTCGAGTCCCGGCATGTTCGGGAGGATGACGCGGTGGCGCAATTCCCCGAGTTCCGCGGGAATCCCCCCCCTTTCCCTTGCATGTCCCCCGCCGGCCAAAACCACCATGGTACGTTCCGGATGGAGCAGCACATAATCGCCGATGCGCCGGGCCATGACACGGTTTCTGATCATCTGCGCCTCGCAGATATTCCTGAAATCGTCACCGCTTCTGCCGTGCGACGAGTAGGCTGACTGGATGAACTGGAGGTAGGCATCGCTGATGGTGAGGTCGAGGCCGGGTGGCAGGTCGCCGATGTCGTTAGTGGTGAGAGACGCCACCCCGAACTTGGCGACCTTCTGGACTACCCCGCGCGGCGCGTTGAGAGCGACGATGGGGATCTTGTTGTCTCGGGCGAAAAGCAGGATGTCCTCATAGAGTTCCCAGGGGATGTTCCTCCAGCTCAACTGGAAAACCTTTCGGAACGATTCTTCGGGAACCTTGCCGGCGCTCCAGGCATCGAGCGTTTGTTGACTCGATGCCTCGAACATCTCCATGCCGATGGCGACCTGCTCGCCCCGGGCCTGCAGCTGCTTTACCACCTTGAGTTGCAGCTTGTGGTGCGCGGCTTCCTCATGGTTTTCGCCGACCAGCACCACCGGTGCGCGCAGTTCGCCGATCATGATGTCGACCCCGATGACCTGGCGGTTTTGGACGCGCATGACGTGCGTGATGGAGCAGCCGGACAGGGTCAGGAGCACGCAGAAAAGGGTTGCTGCTCTGGAGAGGCGTGTAGGCATGGGAGTGGTCGAGTGGTCGAGCGGTGGCGCCCTCCGCTCTAGAAGGATCGCCCGCGGCTTGGGACGTCACTTTAAAACGCAAACTCGGCAGCTTGAGCTTTACTTGCCAACCCTTACGATGCGACCGTCGACTTCGAGCATCCCTTGGGCAAAAAGCTTGATCGCCTCAGGGTAGAGACGGTGCTCTTCTTTCTGGATGCGGGCGGAAAGGGTCTCTTCGGTGTCGCCCTCAAGGACGGGGACGACGGCCTGAGCGATGATCGGGCCTGAGTCGGTTCCGGCGTCGACGAAATGCACGGTGCAGCCTGCGAACTTGGTGCCGTACTCCAGGGCCTGGCGCTGGGCATGCAGGCCAGGGAAGGCGGGAAGCAGGGCAGGATGGATGTTCATCACCGCCATGGGAAACGCTTCCAGAAGGACCGGGGTGATGATGCGCATAAAACCCGCCATCACCACCAGTTCCACTTCGAATTCGCGCAGCGACGCCACCAGTGCCTCATCGTAGGCTTCCCGTCCCGAGTGGGCGCGGTGGTCCAGATGCAGCCCGGGGATGCCCGCCTTTTTGGCACGCTCGAGGGCGTAGGCGTCGGGCTTGTTGCTGATCACGCAGACCACGCGGGCCTGCAAGTCGCCGCGGGCGCAGGCATCCAGAATCGACTGCAGGTTGGTGCCGCTGCCCGAAACGAGGACACCTATGTTGAGGGGTTTGGTCATGTCGGCCTTGGGTCCTAGACGAGTTCCACGCATTCCTTGCCGGGTTCGCACTTGACGACCTCGCCGATGTGGAAGGCGGTCTCGTTCAAGCCGGAGAGCCTGATCAGGATGTCCTCTGCCTCGCGCTCCGGCACGATGATCACCATGCCGATGCCGCAGTTGAAGGTCCTGAACATCTCGGTCTCGTCTATGTTGCCGCCTTTCTGGATCAGCTGGAAGATTTCGGGAATCTGCCAGCTGTCTTTGCGGACCACGGCCTTGCAGCCGTTGGGGAGCACGCGGGGGATGTTTTCCAGGAGGCCGCCGCCGGTGATGTGGGCGATGCCACTTACGTTGAAGTCGCGCAGCAGGTTGAGGATGGAACGGACGTAGATGCGGGTCGGGGTGAGCAGTTCGTCGGCGACGGTCTTGCCGAGACCCGGGATCTCGTCGTTGATGCCCAGTCCCATCCGCTCGAGGATCACCTTGCGGGCCAGCGAGTAGCCGTTGCTGTGCAGGCCGCTCGAGGCCAAGCCGATCAGGTGGTTACCCACGGTGATGGAGGATCCGTCGATGATCTTTTCGCGCTCGACGACGCCCACGGCAAAGCCTGCCATGTCGTACTCGTCGCCGGTGTAGAAACCGGGCATTTCGGCGGTTTCGCCGCCGATCAGGGCGCAGCCTGCCTGGACGCATCCTTCGGAGACACCCTTGATGATCGAGGCGCCTTTGGACGGCTCAAGCTTCGCGGTTGCCAGGTAATCGAGGAAGAAGAGCGGTTCGGCTCCCTGCACGATGATGTCGTTGACGCACATGGCGACCAGGTCGATGCCGATGGTGTCGTGACGGTCGGCCAGGAAGGCAACTTTCAGCTTGGTACCGACGCCGTCGGTACCGGAGACGAGCACGGGGTGCTTGTACTTTCCGGTATTGAGGGAGAACAAGCCGCCGAAACCACCGATGTCGGCCAGCACTTCCGGCCTCGACGTGGCCTTCACCAGTGGCTTGATCATCTTGACAAACGTGTTGCCAGCATCGATATCTACGCCGGCGTCTTTGTATGTGATTTTAGTCTCGTTCAAGGCAAATCCTCCGATAAAATAAAGAGGAAATCTAACGCACTTCCCCCCAAAAGTCAAAGCGAAAAATTTGTTTACTTCCCATTGTCCTTTGCTTATGATGCCCTGCAGTGACCGGTAAACCTAGTGAAATAAAACTCCGATCCATGTGCGAGAGCGACCTGGAGAGTGTGCTGCAGGTTGAGTCCTCATCCTTTCCCCGCCCCTGGACCAGAGACCATTTCCTCGCTGAGATTCAGTCGCCGTTCGGTACCCCGCTGGTCGCCATCACCCCGGAAAATCAGCTGGCAGGTTACCTCTGCCTTAAAGTCGTTTTCGACGAGGCCGAGATCCTCGACGTCGCTGTCGCTGACCCCCTGCGCGGCAGGGGGCTTGGACGTCTGCTCGTCGAGCACGCGATCGAGCTCTGCCGCAGCCAGGAGGTGGCGCTGCTCGCGCTCGAGGTGCGGGTCAGCAACCTGGCGGCCATCTCGTTGTACCGGCAGCTCGGCTTCCGGGAAACGGGGCGGCGCAAGCGGTACTACGAAAACGGCGAAGACGCCATCCTGATGGATTATACCTTCGAGAAGAACTAGAGGAGTGCGATGCAGTTCAAATCAATGGTAGTCACGAATGTGGAGGTCTCCCCCGGCTATTTCCGGATGCGGATGACCGCTCCGGCGGAATTTAAGCAGACCATTCCCGGGCAGTTTCTGATGCTCAAGGTGAGCGATTCCATCGACCCCCTGCTCAGGCGCCCGTTCGGCTTCTTCGACGTGGGAACCTTCTCGCCCGAGTATGCCGGCGGGAACACGCAGGCCTATTCCGAAATCCTCTACAAGGTGGTGGGGAAGGGAACTCGCATGTTGTCGGCGCTGCACAACGGCGACCTGCTCGACGTCCTGGCCCCTCTTGGGAAGGGTTTCGACCCGGGCCCGGCCGGCGAAGAGAAGATCCTGGTGGGCGGGGGCATCGGCTTGGCGCCGCTCTACTACTTGGCCAGAGAACTGGTGGCCCGCGGTGAGAAGGTGCGCCTTTTCGCGGGGGGCAGAAACCGTGACGACATCCTCTGCATCACCGAGTTCGAGCGCCTGGGCGTCGAAACCTACGTTTCCACCGATGACGGGACCCTGGGTGAGAGCGGCCTGGTGACCGAGGTGTTGGAACGCCACCTGAAGCCCGGCGGCATGCGCATCTTCGCCTGCGGCCCGACTCCGATGCTGCGCGCGGTCGCTCTCATGGCCCAGACCCACGGCGTCCCCTGCCAGGTCTCCATGGAGGCCTACATGGCCTGCGGCGTAGGCGCCTGCCTCGGCTGCGTCCTCAAGGGCGCCAACCATTCCGACGAGACCCCCGACTATCGCTGTGTCTGCAAGGACGGCCCCGTCTTCGACAGCTTTGAACTGCAATGGAGTTGACCATGCACAAACCTGACATGTCCGTGGAGCTGGCCGGGATCAAGATGCGCAATCCCGTATTGACCGCTTCGGGTACCTTCGGCTACGGCGCGGAGTTCGCCGACTACCTCGACCTTGAGAGCATCGGCGGCATGATCACCAAGGGGCTCTCGCTGCGCCCCAAGGCCGGTAACCCAACCCCGCGCATCGTGGAGACGCCAGGGGGGATGCTGAACGCCATCGGCCTGCAAAACGTAGGGATCGACGCCTTCATCGGCCAGAAACTTCCCTACCTTTCCAAGGTGAATACCCCGGTTATCGTGAACCTCTACGGCAACACACTTGAGGAGTACGGCGAAGTGGCCGCGCGCCTGGACGGGCTTGACGGCGTGGCCGGCATCGAGGTGAACATCTCCTGCCCCAACGTGAAGCAAGGTGGGATCGTCTTCGGGACCGATCCCACGGCCGCCCAGGAAGTGGTGCGGCTGGTGAAGCGCAACACCTCGAAGCCGATGATCGTGAAACTCTCGCCCAACGTGACCGACGTGGTGCTGATGGCGAAAGCCTGTGCCGATGCCGGAGCCGACGCGCTCTCGCTCATCAATACCCTCACCGGCATGGCGATAGACCTCGACCGGCGCCGCCCGGTTTTGGCCAACGTTACCGGCGGGCTCTCCGGTCCGGCCATCAAGCCCGTCGCGCTCAGGATGGTGTGGCAGGTGGCAAAAGCAGTCAAGCTTCCCCTGATCGGCATCGGCGGGATCATGAGCGGCCGCGACGCCTTGGAGTTCATCTTGGCGGGCGCCACCGCGGTTCAGGTTGGCACCGCGAGCTTCCTGGACCCTTCCGCAGCCCAGAGGATCGCTGGCGAGATGGAAGCGTACCTGGTCGATCGGAAGATTGCATCCGTGTCCTCGCTGATCGGGGCGCTCGAGGTCTGATGGAAGCCTGGGAAAAGAGCCTGGAAAAAAGCATCACCAGCCCGGAGGAGCTTGCCGGGCTTTTCCACGTCGAGCTGGCAAAAGTCGCCGGCGTGGTGCGCCGCTACCCGATGCGCATCACGCCACACTACCTGAGCCTGATCGGAGCCCCCGGCGACGCCATCTGGCGCCAGTGCGTTCCGGATCCGGCCGAGCTCGAGGACCTTTTCCAATCCCCCGATCCCCTGGATGAGGAGCGCCTCTCCCCGGTGCCGGGGCTCATCCACCGCTATCCGGACCGCGTGGTCTGGATCGTCTCCTCCGCCTGCGCCGTGTACTGCCGCTTCTGCATGCGCAAGAGGGGCGTAGGGTGCGCTGCCATGCGACCCGCCCCGCAAGACGAGGCCATCGACTACATCGCTTCGCATCCCGAGATACGCGACGTCATCCTGTCGGGCGGCGATCCCCTCATGCTTTCTGACCAGAGGATCGATGCGCTGTTGACCGCGCTGCGCCGGATACCGCACGTCGAGATTGTCAGAATCGGCACCCGTATTCCGGTGACGCTTCCTGAGCGGATCACGCCGAAACTGGTGCGGATGCTCAAGCGGCACCACCCGCTCTTCGTCAACACGCACTTTAACCATCCCGACGAGATCACCGCGGCATCGGCCCGGGCCTGCGCCCTGCTTGCCGATGCGGGAATCGCCCTGGGCAACCAGTCAGTGCTGCTCAAAGGGGTGAACGACGCTCCTCAGGTGATGCTGCGCCTCATGCACAAGCTCCTCTCTATCCGGGTGCGGCCTTACTACCTGCACCAGATGGATCTCGTGAAGGGGACAGCGCATTTCAGGACGCCGGTTGCCAAAGGGCTGGCTGTAATGGAAGCCCTGCGCGGGCATACCTCGGGACTTGCGGTGCCCCACTACGTCATCGACCTCCCAGGCGGCAAGGGGAAGGTCGAGGTCTCCTCAGGTTGCGTCAGGCGCGAGGGTCCCCGTCTCCTGGTCACCAACTACCTTGGGGAAACCGTCGAATACCTGGACGCCTGAATAACACAACTGCTGATCGCCACTCGCTGATCGCTCCTTCAGCTGGCTGCCCCCTGTGCTCATTGCCCCCGAGCCAATTTGGCCCTCTGCGCCACCTAATTTCCGTCCACCTTGTTTGCCGCTGCCTCCATACTATCTGATCCTTCCGCGTGAACCGTCTGCCACGTTCGGCATATCACTCGCCTCCCTTCCCCCTTCCGGCTCCTGGTCTCCCCCAGAAGCGACCAACCCCCGCATTGGCACCCGATTTTATCTGGTTGAAACGGCTTGAAATGAAAATTAGGGTATACTAGCAAAGCCAGTTCTGATGGCCTACGCGAGGGAGGACGGACATGAGGAGACTGCGCATTGAGGAAGATATCCGGAAGGATCAACCGGTAATTAAGGACCAAACCCCCGTTTGCGCCGTGTGTGGTGCAGAACTGGAGATGGATGACGAAAGCCACGAATACCGCTGTCCGATCTGCGATAGCGAAGAGGACCAATGACCTGTCCATGCCGGTTTCACGTAGGAGTGCTGCCGGCTGATAGAGACCTCGATGAGTCTGAGTATCCGATTGTAAAGTTTGAGGCAGGAGTTGAGTCAGATGCAGTCTGCGTGAACGAATCGCAAATCTCATTATCAAGGAGGTTTCCTATGGTCGAAAAGGCGACAGCGGTCGATCTCGAACAGAGGAAGCTGTTGGCCGACCAAAAGCGCAAGCTCTGGGCCGAGTTGCGGGAGGAACTGGTCGCCACGGTCGGCGAGGAATTGCACACCCAGTACGAGATACCACAGGATGTCGGGGAAATGAGCATCCTCGACCTGCTCTCCGATGCGGGTCTCGCCATTGCCGACATCAGGCACGCCCAACTCACCAACCTCGAGGAGGCCCTCGGGCGCCTGGAGATGGGGACCTATGGCATCTGTGAGGGGTGCGGCGAGCGCATCGCCATGGAGAGGCTGAAGCTGGTCCCCTTCACCGCATATTGCGTCGAGTGCCAGCAGGAGAAAGAGGGGCCGGGTAGGCCACCCGGGGTTAAAATCTGAGGTCGACTGGGAACGTGCCACGAAAAAGTCCCGCCGGTTCTGGCGGGACTTTTTGTTTGTGCTGCGCGTTTTTCGAAGTGCCAAGAACGCTGCCCCGCTTACAAAAGGGCGTCGATTGCCTCGAAGTCGAGGGCCTCTTCGGCGTTGGCCATGATCCAGTTCAGTTTCTCCTGGTCCTCGTAGGTGATCTTCGCCACGTCGTCGGAGAGGGCGGTGAACGCCTCGGCCGTGGTCTCCTCGACGCGTATGTAGGGGATCTTGCTGTCGTTCAGGATCTGCTGGCTGATCTCCGATACCGGACCGTGACCGGCTACCACGAGGCCTGCGATCTTCTGCTTGTAGGCAGGGATGTGGTAGAGGGATGAGAGGGTGACGATGAGCTCGTCGCGCGAGCTGGTCACGATCATCAGGGTAGAATCCAGCAAGCCGTCGATGACCCGCTGCGAAGAGGCGGCCCCCAACTGGATGTTGTGGATGATGCGGCTCCTCTCGCCCTGGTCGCCGTGCAGCGGCAGGTCGAACAGCTTAGAGATGTGGCTCAAGGTGGGGTTGGCCAGGGTCGGCGAATAGTTGAAGCCGTCGATCACCTTGACCCCCAGGGGATCGAAGGCCTGCTTCAGGTACTTCCTGGTGAGTTCCTTCTTCTCGGGTATCAGCTTGTTGACGATGATGCCGCGGACGTCGGCACCCTCGCGCTCGTAGAGCGCCAGGTTCAGGTGCACCGCGTCGATCACCTTGCCGATGCCGCTCTCGGTGACGATCAGCACCGGCGCGCCGATCAACTGCGCCACCTTGGCGTTGTTGAGACCCACCACCGCGCCGACCCCGCCGTGTCCGGCACCCTCAATGATGAGAAAATCGTATTTGGCTTCGAGTTCTTTGACCGCCTCGAGGATGCAGTCGCTCAGAGAGAGGTCGTCCAGTTTTCCCGCCAGGTAGTCCTTGGTGAAGTCCTTGTGCAGGGCGACCGGCGACATGATGGCGATGTCCTCCTCCATGCCGAAGGCCTTGGCCATGAGCAAGGCGTCCATGTCGACCATGAAATCGTTGTAGAGCAGAACCTTCGGCCCGAAGGGCTTCACGAAGCCTACCTTCTTGTACTTCTTGCGGGCGTGGTGCATGAGCGAGATGCTGATGGTAGTCTTGCCACAGTTTTGCCCGGTTGCCGCCACAAATACCTTTTTCGCCATGAAGCACACCCCTAGTTGGAAATGGGAGGTATGTTTACACAAGCCACGGGGTACAGTCAAGTAAAGTCACAGGAATTTCAGCACGAGCATGGAGATGTCGTCTCTGAAGGAGGCGGAGCCGCTGTAGGCCCGCACCGCTGCCAGTACGGAGTCGATGATCTCGGCCGACGGCTTGCGGTACTCCCGGGTCAGGATGGCCTGCAACCTGCTGGTTCCGAACAGCTCGCCTCCCGCCCCTTCGGCCTCGATGATGCCGTCCGTGTAGAGCAGCAAAAGGTCGCCGCGCTCCACGTCGAGGGCGCGTTCTTCGAAGCTCACCCCTTGCTTCACGCCGATGATGAGCCCCTCGGCATCAAGTTCGCTGAACTCTGCGGTCTTCGAGCGGTAGAGCAGCGGGGGCGGGTGCCCGGCGTTGGTGTAGCGCAGGCGACGGGTGCCGGTGTTGTAGTTGAGGTAGGACATGGTAATGAAGAGTTCGGCCCGGCTCAGGTCGTCGTGGAGCAGGTCGTTCAGGGCGGCGAGGATCTGGGGGGGGCTGTGCAGGGTCTGCAACTGGGCGCGCAGCACGCTGCGGGTCTCGACCATGATGAGTGCCGCGCCGACGCTGTGCCCGGAGACGTCGGCGATCACCATCTCCACCTCGTCTCCGTTTAGGAAGATGTCGTAGTAATCGCCGCCTATGTGGGTGGCGGAGACGCAGCGGCCGGCGCAGTCGATGCCGGGCAGGGGAGGGGGGGCCGGCGGCAGCAGCGAGAGCTGGATCTGCTTGGCGATCTCAAGTTCCTTGAGGATGCTGGCGTTTTCAAGAAGGGCTTGCTCGGCTTTTTTGCGCTCGGTGATGTCCTGCTTGATGCAGACGAAGTACTTGATGGCACCGGCGTCGTCGGTGACCGGGGTGATGGTCTGCTCCTCCGGGTAGAGGGTGCCGTCCTTGCGCCGGTTGACCATCTCGCCGTGCCAGACTTCGCCTTGGTTGATGGTGCCGCGCAGGTCCAGGTAGAACTTGGGATCGTGCAGCTCCGATTTTAAGAAGCTCAAGTCCCGGTGCAGCGACTCCTGCGAGCTGTAGCCGGTCATCAGGGTGAAGGCGGGGTTGACCCAGATCACGAGCCCCTGGCTGTCGGTGATGGCGATGGCATTCGCCGCGGCCTCAAGCGCCGCGCTTTGCAGCCTGAGCGATTCCTCGGCGCGTTTGCGGTCGGTGATGTCCGAGATAAGGCCGTCGTAGGCGATCAGTTCGCCTTGGTCGCTGTAGCGAGGCACGATGGTGTTGCGCACCCAGCGGATGGAGCCGTCCTTGTGCCTGATGCGGTGCTCCATAGACGGGATGTCCTGCCCCTCCTGGATGTCCTCGGTTAGCCTGAGAACTCCGGGCCGGTCCTCCTCGAAGATCATCTGGTACCAGAGGAAGGGGTTGTCCATGTAATCTTCGTGGCTGTAGCCGGTCACCGTCAGGCATCCCGGGCCGTGCGAGGTCTTGAGGACGGCGCCGTCCTTCAGGGTCACCGTGTAGATGTAGTCGGTGACAGCCGCCACCAGCCGCTTGTAGCGCCGCTCGCTCCTCACCAGTGCGGCCTCGGCCTCGCGCCGCTTGCGGCGCACCTCCGCCTCCTGCATTTCCCGCTCGATCGCGGGCACGAGGCGCGATACGTTCCCCTTGATCAGGTAGTCGTTGGCCCCCTCCTTCATGGCCTGCACCGCGGTGTCCTCGCCGATCTTCCCGGATACCACGATGAAGGGAAGGTCGAGGCCGCTTCTGCGGACGAGCCTCAGGGCCTCGAGACCGCTAAATCCGGGCAGGACGTAGTCCGAGATGACCACGTCCCAGGAATCCTCGGCGAGCGCCTGCTGCATCGCCTCCACGGTCTCGACCCGCCTGGCGATAGGGGAGTAGTCGCCGCGCCGCAGCTCGAAGATGAGCAAGAGGGCGTCGTCCTCGGAATCCTCGACAATAAGTACGCGAAGCGGTTTCCCCATGAGCGGACCTTCCGGATTATGGGATGGCGTTACCTGAAAGCGACGTGCGGGACCGGGGCGCATGCCGCCGTGAGCCCAAGGGCGCGACGCTAGCTAGTATAACACACATTTAACGGGGCCCTGTGCCGGGGTGGGACGTGGGGGAGGGGTTGCTAATTAAATTCGTACTCCGGCTGTACCTACTTGCGGCAGAAGTTCCCGAAGCCAGCCGTCGAAGATGCCGACCTTGTGTTCGCCGAACTTGAGGAGGTCGCTGCGCACCTGGTCGGCGCTCTTCTCGCGTTCCAAGTCGCCACCTTTCTTCGAGAAGAAGAGATCCGCCAGGGTGACGATACGCTCGGCGAGGGTGACGGGCGCCATCTCGCGCTGGGGCAGCGGTAACTGCTGCGCGGCGATGTCGTCGACGGTGAGGCCGACGCCGATGTGGCGCTCGCAGACCAGCGCATGCAGCGGGAGTCCCTCGGCCTCGAGGATCTCCCGTCCTATGATGCCGTGGCGGATGTAGGGCGCGTTCCCGAAACAGTGCAACTTCGGTGCATAGACCTGCGCCACGCCGATGTCGTGCAAGAGTGCCGCCTGCTCGATGAAGGCCAGGTCCGCCTCGCTGATCCGCGACAGGCGCGCTATGGCGAGCGCCTTGTCCGCCACCATCCTGCTGTGTCGGTACACGATCTCCAAACCTTCGCGGTTTGAGCCGTACTCCTTTTCCAAAATTGTGTATGGGGTCACCGCTTCTCCTTGCCGAAGGCCTTCGTTTCCACATTAGATTAAGCGGTTTTCCCGCCCTTTGCAACCTTCCTGATCCGAGGCGGTGCCGCCGTGGGGGGCGCGGCGCTCCGCAACCTTAACAAAAGGTTGAATATCGCACGCACTGTGTATATGATGTGAGCCCTTTAAATAAAACAATTTGCGACCACTCCCATGAGACGGTAGGGGAGAGCCAGCCTCAGAGGTCATACATGACGGTGCAAGTGCAGCAGCAGGTGCTGGTGGTGGACGACGAACCGGGAATACTCGCTAAGGTCTCGCTCCTGCTAGCTTCAAGCGATATCCAGCAGGTGGCGACCTTCTCCGACAGCCGGGAGGTGCTTCCTTTCCTCAGGGAAAACCAAGTAAGCGCGTTGGTGGTCGACTGGGTGATGCCGCACGTGACGGGAGGGGAACTCCTGCAGCGGGTCACCGCGGAGTACCCGCAGATCCCCGTGATCGTCATGACTGCCATGGGCGACGTCGAAACCGCGGTCAACTGCATGAAGGCGGGGGCTTTCGACTTCCTCACCAAGCCAGTGGACCCGAACCGGTTGATCGCCAGCGTCCGGAAGGCACTCCAGGTGAGCGATCTGGGAAACCAGAACCGCATCCTCAAGGATTACCTTCTGGCGGACCGGCTCAGGTTTCCTGACAACTTCGAGGGGATCGTGACCCGGTCCAAGAAGATGCGCTCCATCTTCCAGTACATCGAGGCGATCGCCTCTTCCCGGCTCCCGGTGCTGATCACGGGCGAAACCGGGGTGGGGAAGGAGCTCTTGGCGCGGGCCGTACACAAGGTCTCCCGGGTGCCGGGGCCCTTCATCTCGCTCAACGCGGCCGGCCTCGACGACTTCATGTTCTCCGACACCCTCTTCGGGCACAAAAAAGGTGCTTTCACCGGGGCAGACAGCAAGCGCGACGGTCTTATCAGCGCGGCAGCGGGGGGAACGCTTTTTCTGGACGAGATCGGCGACCTGAACCACTCGTCGCAGATCAAATTGTTGCGTCTTTTGCAGGAGCGGGAGTACTACCGGATGGGCTCCGACCTTCTGCTCAAAAGCGACGCCCGCATCGTGGCGGCCTCGAACATGGACTTCACCGCGCTGCGCGCCGCCGGCACCTTTCGAAACGACCTTTATTTCCGGCTTTGTGCCCACGAATTCCGGGTGCCTCCGCTTAGGGAGCGGATCGAGGACGTCGAGCCGCTGGTTGAATACTTCGCGCGCACCATCGCGCAGCAGCAGGAAAAAGCTGTGCCGGCTGCCTCTCCCGCCCTGATCGCCTCGCTCACCCAGTGCTCCTTCCCGGGAAACGTGCGAGAGCTCTACAACATGGTGCATCACGCGGTCACCTGCAACGAAGGTCGGATGCTGGAACCCTCGGATTTCGGCGGTCTGAAACCGGTGCCGGTTCGAACGGCGCAGGTAGCCGAGGGGAAAAACCCGTTGGTGACCATTTTCGGCAAGTTCCCAACTATTTTTCAGGTGGAGGAGTATCTGATTGCCGAGGCGATGAAACTTACCGGCGGCAACCAGACGGCAGCCGCCGAAATGCTCGGCGTGGCCCGGCCCACTTTGAACAAGCGCTTGAAGCACGAGCGCCAGCCCTAGGGGCGCAAAGTTTTACGATCGGCAGGCTCGTATCGTCTGTCGGGTGCTGGGGGAGTTTTTTGGGGGAACCGTCAGCTTTTGGTTTTAACGGGATGGGCGAGATTCTGCAGCAGGAATTCTTCCAGGGTGGCGTCGAGGAAATCGCGCCGGCACTCCACCTCGCTCAGGCTCCTCTCGTTTAAAAGGGTGAGGAAACGGCAGCCGCCGAAACAAAGGGGGAGGTAGGGGCATTCCAGGCATTCGTCGTTTTGCCAGTTGCCGATGCAGTGGGAGGCGCGGTAGTCCTGAAGGCCGCTGGACAGGTTGCCGATGCTTAAGTCCGGCCACCCCATGAAGGTGGGGCACTTGTAGAGCGAGCCGTCCCAGTTCACCACCATGTTATTCTCAAGTTCCACGACGCAGGCGGACACGGCGGGTTTGGTCGTGGCGAAGCCGCGCGCCAGGATCTCTCCGCGTAGGTAGAGCAGGGCATCGACCAACCAGGGGGCACTCGAGGAGGCACAACCCGAGTTGTACTCGGAACAACCGGCCTGCGGCGTGATGGGAGTAAAGAGCACCTGCGCGAGCTTGTCCGGGGTGATGCCCTTTTCGAGCAGGTGGTCGAGCAAACGCGGGAACTCCCGGTAGTTTTCCTGCAGGAAGTTCCCCCCCAACTGGATGGCGATCAGATCGCAAACGGCGGCGAGGTTATCCAGTATGGCAGCGAAGCTCCCGGCACCCGAGGCGAAAGGACGCTGCTTGTCATGGATTTCCGGCGGACCGTCCAAAGTGAATTTTGCGGCTTTGAGGCCCAAAGGGATAAGTTCCTCCGCCACTTCCCGGCTTAGCAGGGTGCCGTTGGTCACCAGAGTGAACCCGTAGCTTGTTCCGTTTCTGTGGGCCGCCTCAAGGAGTGGTTCTGAAATTCTGCGGATCATGTCCCGGGACAACAGCGGCTCACCGCCATAGAAGGAAATCGTGACCGCCAATCCTTGGCTCAGACGATCCCGGATCAGCGTATCTACCAGAAGCTGCGCGGTCGCCTCGGTCAGGTGGTTCTCGCCCCGGAACCCTCCTTCATAGCAGTACTCACAGTCGAGGTTACAGGAGAGGTTGAGTACCACGATCGCCGTGAAGTTGCGGCTT
>Ga0079306_1000582_pt1 | contig 32174 bp, 23 predicted proteins | sample Methanotroph_Enr_FD_79181 | JGI IMG/M metagenome (GOLD analysis project Ga0079306, IMG submission 79181) | Enriched soil microbial communities from Old Woman Creek wetland in Ohio, USA - Methanotroph_Enrichment_5 | ecosystem: Environmental > Terrestrial > Soil > Wetlands | place: USA: Ohio... | reverse complement strand
TTCTTCAAGGGACTCGGGCAGGATTAACTTCATCAATATATTAAAAGAATCATTCATAACAGAAAACTTGTTTCTGCAAAAATCCACTTTTTTTCTTTAGTCCACAACTTTTGGACTTGATCCGTTTTATTTTTTCAAAATAAAACCGTAAATTTGATCTAAAATTTCCGGTACCATGAAACAAATCTTTACCCTCATAGCTTGTGTAATCTTTTTTAACTCGTATGCACAGCCCAAGCAACTTGGAACTGACACCATCTATTCAACCATCACAGTTGCAAATGCAAAAACCATGGTTGACACAAACGTGGGGAACACCGATTTTGTGGTTCTTGATGTAAGAACTCCTGCAGAATATGCAAATGCCCACATTGCCGACGCGATTAACATCAATTATTACGGTGCAAGCTTCAGTGCGGAACTGGATGCACTTGACCATAATAAAATGTATCTGTTGCATTGTGCCGGCGGCACCAGAAGCACCCCAACATTTAACAGCATGGAAACTAAAAATTTCAGAGAAGTATATCACATGTATCAGGGCATCAACGCGTGGATTTCTGCCGGATATCCGACTGTTTCAGGCTACACGGACTTGCAAGACATAAGTGCAACCAAACTATTTCAACTTTATCCAAACCCGGCACAAAATATTTTATTTGTCAATTTTGAATCTGACGGTTCAGGGAAATTAGTGCTGTTTGATTTGCAGGGAAAAATCCTGAAAGAGGAAACGCTATATTCCGGCCTGCAAAAAGTAGATGTATCCAAAATTCCAAATGGAATATATATTCTGAAAATCCTGTCGGAAAATGATGTTTATACAGAAAAGATTACTATTCTTTAGGAAGTTTTATTTAGCGAATCAAGGGTTTAAATTTCTTTGTAATCCGCTGCGGCGGATTCAGCCAATTTAAACAATAGAAAACAAGGAGATTCCTCATTTCGTTTCACTCCCTGCCCGACTGTGTCAGTCAGGCGGGCATTCGGAATGACATTATTGTTTGTTATTGGGGAGAGGCTGTCTCAAATGTTGAAAATTGTGTGTATTTAGCCTTAGTGAAACTTAGTGTGTACTTAGTGATCCTTTGTGGTTCAATCACTTATATTTACCACAAAGAAGCGCAAAGGTATGCACAAAGGCACACAAAGGACTTTTGAGACAGCCTCTCCAGTACGAACCAATATTGGAATGTCATAGGTAAAGAAGTGAGGAATCTCAAATAATTCGAGAGACAAAATAAAACATTTTTCAACCTCTTGATTCGTACTATTTCTTATTCATGACCGCAGCCACAGCGAGTATGATGCCTAATACAATGCCTAAAACAGCTGCGAACAAAACCTGAAAATGCCCCGGAAGCAGGAAGGTGATGGTGTGTGCAGGAATCCAGAACATAGGTATGGTCTTTTTGTAAACAAAGTTCCACTGTACGTCCCAGTTGATGCCTGAAAATATTTTCGCAAATGGTATTGGGGTTATCAGCGACCTCAGACTCCCCTTGTTCATAGAAATATGCGTATCGGTTATCTTGTGAAACGTCATCATGACCGGCGCATAAGCCATGTTCAGGCAAACACTGATACTGAAGGCAGATAATAGTTTCAACGCTGTAAACCCGCCTTTCATCGCAGCCACAGCACCGGGAACGCCAAGATATTCGAGACAGGCAGGAGTGCCCATAGAAAATATTTTAAACGCGATAGCGATGGTTGCGCCAAGAAAAGCCCAGACGACAGCACGCGGTATTATTCCGAAACCTCTCGCGAAATAATCCCCGGTTTTTATGCGTAAGCCAATAAGTTCGCCGGTGGTGGCAAGCACGCCAAACTTGAGCATCGCCATAAGGATTCCGTGTTTTGTATTCGCACCAATATAAAAATTATATAATGCGGGAAAAATTACAAAAGGCAGGAACAGGGCCGCAATAAACAATATCATGTAAAGGTCTTTGAGCTTCATATGGGGATTTTTTCTGCTAATATAGATAAAAAAATACTTTTGGACAGTAATTTTTTTTAGAGCTAAAGGATGTAAAAAACATTTCGTTCTTTACCTCTTATCCTAAAGGAGGTATTGATTTTCATCAATTTACATCCGCCATTAGGCGGACCGAGGCAAAATAAATTGATGAAAAACTATTTTTATGAGCGGGGGTGAAACTGTATTATTGCATCCCGCAAAAATTCCCGGTCGAGGTGCGTGTAAATCTCAGTAGTGGTTATGGATTCGTGGCCGAGCATGTCCTGGACAGCGCGCAGGTCGGCGCCTCCCTCTATCAGGTGTGTGGCAAAAGAATGCCGGAACGTATGCGGGCCAATTTTCTTTTTCAGGCCGATCTTTTCCGCAAGCCCTTTAATGATCAGAAAGATCATTTGCCTGCTCAGCTTGCTGCCCCTGCTGTTCAGAAACAAAATATCTGTATTGCCTTTCTTGATCTCCCCATGGTTTCTGACATTTTCGAGGTAAATACGTATCTGCTTCATAGCCACATGGCCTATGGGCGCCAGTCGTTCTTTATTCCCCTTGCCGATGATCCGGACAAAACCGTCGTTAAAATAGATGTCGGAAATTTTCAGGTTTACGAGTTCCGAAACACGCAACCCGCATCCATACAGTGTTTCAAGAATAGCTTTATTGCGTTCGCCCTGCGGTGTGCTTCGGTCGATGGCGTCAAGCAGTTTGTTGATTTCGTCTATGCTAAGCACATCGGGCAATTTGCGGGTTATTTTTGGCGATTCAAGCAATTCCGCCGGGTCGTTTTTTACAATATTTTCGATGATCAGGTATTTATAAAATGCCCGGATACCGGAAATGATCCGAGCCTGTGAGTATGAGCTCATACCAAGTTCGTTGATCCATTGGACAAAACCCTGCACATGTTTCAGTTCCACCTTGTCGGGATTGCATTCCTGCTGTGTATATTCCAGGTACTGAATTAATTTCTCCACATCATGCAGGTAGGCATCTATAGAATTCCCGGAAAGTGATTTTTCAAGCAGTAAAAACGAACGAAAGCCTTTGGTATAACTGTTCCAGTTCATATTCCTCTAATTTCAAAATAATTTTCGCTGGAATTAATTGTGCACCATTCCGGAAATTACCAGCCGCTTGCCAGGACATCTGCAATATGTATCGTTTTTATCGGCAGTTTGTGTTTCGATATGTATCCCTGAAGGTGCATCAGGCATGATGCTTCAGTAGACACGATATAAGCTGCCCCGCTGTCGATGGCATTCTGGACTTTCTGTTCGCCCATTGCTGTTGAGATCGGCTCAAACTTCACCGAAAAAGTGCCGCCAAATCCGCAACACACCTCATTGTCTTTCATCTCAATCAATTCCAAACCTTTCACATGGCTCAACAGCTGCCGCGGCTGTTTTTTAAGGCCATACTCACGCAGGGCAGCACAGGCATCGTGGTAGGTAATCACCTCATTGAATTCCGCTCCGAGATCTTCCACATTCAGCACGTTGACAAGAAAATCGGTGAACTCATAAATATTTTTCTGAATCTGCTTGCATTGATTATGCAAGGAAGTATTATTGAACAACTCCGAATAATAATTGCGTACCATACCCACGCAAGATGCCGAAGGCGCTACGATGTAACGGTTGTTTGCATAATCATGGATGAACTTCTCTCCCATCTTACGGGCATCTTCCCAGAAACCGCTGTTGAAAGCCATCTGGCCGCAGCAGGTTTGTTCGGTATTGTAATCAACGCCGACGCCGAGTTTCTCAAATATCTTTACCATGTTCATCCCTACCTGAGGATAAACCTGATCGATAAAACACGGTATAAACAAATCGACTATCATAGGTAAATTAACTTTACTGCTAGCAAATGTAAAAATAAATTTTGTTTTTTAGTACTTTTGGTAAATTAAAGATTTGAAACTGTTTTGATTTTATAAAATTATTAATTGTATTTAAGACTCTTATATGAAAATCAATTTGTTTGCCCCGATCCGCCAATTGGCGGATGCAAATTGATTTTCAACTCACCCTTTAGGGATGGGGAAAAAGTTGAAAATCAATACTATTTATTTATATCACTAAAGTCAAAACAATTTCTTAATATTATAAACCAAAAAGATCTGCAAATCCTTTTTCACTTATGCCACAGCGCTATTTCATAAAACTCTCCTTCGATGGAAGCCGTTACCACGGCTGGCAGCAACAGAAAAATGCCCTTAGCGTTGAGCATAAAATAAACGATGTGCTGAACACCATCCTGCGGCAGGAAGTGAAAATTACAGGTTGCGGCCGTACCGATGCCGGTGTCCATGCAAAAGAATTTTACCTGCATTTTGATACAGAGAAACCCATTGAAGCCGGGGAAGGTTTGGTATATAACCTCAACAGCCTGATGCCTGACGACATTGTGATTGATCAAATTTTTAAAGTTAAACCCGATGCCCATGCGCGTTTTTCGGCAGTAAAAAGAACGTACCAGTATTTTATCAACTCCAAACGCAACCCTTTCACCAAAGATTACGAATATTTTTTCTTCCGCAAGTTAGACACAGTGCTGATGAACGAAGCCTGCAAAATACTTATGGAACACAAGGACTTTTCGTGTTTTTCAAAGACCCATACGCAGGTAAATAATTTCTTTTGCACTATTTATGAAGCACGATGGGAAACACAAGACAGCCGGTATATTTTCACGATCACCGCGAACCGTTTTTTAAGAAATATGGTCCGCGCCATTGTGGGCACTATGCTGGATGTGGGCTTGCATAAAACCGACCTGAACGAATTCAAAGATATTATAGAAAAAGGTTCACGTTCCGGCGCGGGCATGTCGGTAGCAGCGCAGGGGTTGTTCTTAACTGCTGTTGAATATCCGGAAGGTATTTTTGAAGATGTTGAATAATTAATATCTGAAAAAATGTTTAAAAATCAGTGTTTACAAACGCTTCCAAACGCTCTCAAATGGAATTGATGTAATAACTGAGTTATGTGCAAGCCTATGAACCACCAAGTATTGAAATGAACCAACATAATCTTAATAATATTCAAAAAGAAATAAATGAGAAAAAATGAGAAATGCGTTTAGTGGCTACTCTTATCAAAAACAAGTTACCTTACTTCTATTGACAATAATGGATGTAGAACGCAATATCTCTAAAATTGAAATAGAAGCTAAAACCACAGATAATTTTGATGATCTAATAATTTCTACAAATTCAGAAAGTTTCCATTTTCAAATAAAAGATTTTGAAGATGTGTCAATTGAAGACCTAATGATTCAGAATAATGAAATATTCATAAAGGGAAAACCACACAAACTGTCTTCAAAACACAATGTTATATTTTTTAAAAATATATCTGTCAAACCAAATGAGAAAACTCTGAATTTCCATAGTTATAAGTTAAATTCTAATGTTTCAATAATTTCCTTATCAAGAGTACAAATTGACAAAAAAATAAGTAAGTTACTTATAAGTAATCCTCAAAGAAAAAATGAATTGGATTGCTTTTTTAATTCAATTTTAGATAATAGGATTTGGGAAATTTCCAGAGACTCTTTGCCACAACTTAAAGTTTTTATTACAGAATTACAAGAAAAGTCTGTTTCAATTAGTCATAAACTTCTAAAATTTGAAACTCTTTTATTGATTGAAGGGAAGCCAGGTGTGGGTAAAAGTCATTTCGTAAATACCCTAACAAAAGAATATGAAAACAATATTTTATATCGTTTTTGGATTGGCAATCAAGACCGAGATTATAATGAAAGATTAAAGTTTGAAAATTTTATTCGTGATTTAAACACTAAACTTTTTTACGACCAAAAAGCAAGGACAGCCCAAGCACTTTTTGAAAAGTTGAAAGACGAAGAAAAAACATTAATTATTGACGGTCTTGACCATATCGAAAATTATAATAAACCTGAATTTGAGAGTTTTATTAATTTCATAAATAGTGCCAAGAGTTTTTGTAGAATAATTGTTCTGTCAAGACCTTTAATAAAAGAGCTATTTTGGAAAAAGCATACACTTGAAAACTGGAATCTGAAACAAACTGAAAAGGTTCTAGAAACTTTGTTTCACTTATCAGAATACTCTATTATTGATGAAGTATTTAGAATTTCACAAGGATACCCAATAATTGTAAAATATCTAGCAGAACACTATAAATTACATAAAACGATTCCTAAAGTTGAACAAGTTGAAAACATTGATTCCTATTATCAGGATATTATTTCAAACGAAAAAGGAAAACAAAATTTATCACTTTTTTTATGTTCAAACTCCTTTATAATGAAGTCGGAAATAGAATTATTTATCGGCGATGAAAAATACTATGTTGAGGAATTTATAAAAGAATATCCATATCTATTTGACATTAAATTAAACAGAATTTCTCTTTTTCACGATAGTTTCAATACCTTCTTAAAAAAGCACGTTGATTACACACACAAATCGAATAAGGTTAATAGTGTTGTAAGTGAGTCAATCTTACACTTTGAAAAAAGATTTCTTTCAAGATTTAGCTTATTCCAACTTCCAATAGAAAAGAAAAAAAAGATATTAATTAAATACGCTTCAATTAGTGCGTTCGAAAGGATTTTAAAAGATACTGTTGATTATGAAGCAATAATAACATTCTATAATCAGCTACGAGAAACCCTAAAAGATATTTCCACTAATGAACTAAGTGCAAACCAATACTATGACTTATCTCTAATTTTCAACTTAGTTAACCGAGAACATCTATCGACTATTAATACATTTTATTACACTTATGTACAATCATTAATTGCAAATCGAATAACAGACGAGCATATCACAAGCTCAGAATACCTTTTTGGAATGTATTATTACGTTAAAACTAAAAATGCAACTTTACTATATAACAGAACTACTAACGATCATTATGATACTGAACATTTTCATAAACAATTAGAACATGATATTCACGAAGAAGAAACATATATAGAAAAACATTCAAGACCGTTAAACAAAAAGAATATTGACAAGGCATTAAAAGATAAAATACACCTCAGAGAGAATTTGACATATATTATTGAAAATATTTACATACACAAATCAAATATTAAGGACTATGAAATTCTAAAATCTTGCTTCGAGGAGTTTATAAATGGAAATACCTCCGAAGCTACGTACATGTTTGAGCGTTTTTTAATAAAATACAATACACCTGATTATTATCCGAACTGGATTTTGAAAGATGTTTATAGTAATCTACTTTCCTATGGATATAAAATTGACAAGGAAAAAAATGAATATCACGATTCAACTTTAAAAGAGTTGATTTATAAGTTTGCTAATTTAGGTAGCTTCAATCTAAGAGATAAAATACATAATTATATTCGGTTAGCCTTGTTAGAAAACAGAGAAATTGATATACAAAGCATTTATCTCTACTGGACAAAATATTACCAAAGAAAAGACTACACTTTATACAGTCTTCCAATTGCATTGAAGACGCTACAAAATGAAAGCTTAATTTCACTTAAAGATTGTGTAAAAATAATTCACGAAATACAGGTGGTTTCAGAAAAAGGTTACAGACATTTACTTGCAGATTTTATTGAATTATATTCACCAGCAAAAATAATTTCATTCTTAGAAAAGAACTTTGAAATTAAAGAATTGCATGTGGATTGGTTCAAGCTTCCGACAAAATATATTAATAAGATAAGTGAAAGAATATACAATATTGAAGAAAACAGATTAATAAGATATCACAGGAGTTTTTCATTTCCTTTAGAAGAAATAGAAAATGTTCTTTATTCTAACAAGTTTGAAAAACTTGAGTTTACTCTTGACTTAATTAAAGCAAAAGTAAGTTTTAAAGAAGCTCAAAAGAAAAACGTTCTAAATTTTGAACAATCTAAATTAAGATTTCATGAATCGACAAATCAAAATGACTATGATAAATACCGTCAGAATAGCCAACAGAGATTTGAAAGTGGTATATTAACTTACAAAGACTTAAATTTTATCAAAAAAGAAAAATTGAGACCTTACGAAATTGCAACATGTTCAGATGGTAATTATACTTCATTATCTGAATTTGAAATCTTTGAAATTTATACAGCAGCACAAATTAATCGAAGCTTTAAAAAAATATTATACAATACTCTAATAAGCAAGACAAAGAGCATAAACTATTTTTATTCATTATACTATCATCCCGGTAATATACTTACAATGATAAAACTTTACCGAAACGACAAAGAATTCAAAACTGCTATTAAGAGCTTTGAAAAATTCATAAATCTTTCAATGTTTAAATTAAATTTGAAATAAATACCAGCGTACAACACGCTGTAAAAAACATTGCACGGAAAGTGCTAAATTTAACCAATATATCATTTAATAAAGGTAAATCGGCTTTATAGCTTTGTGCTCCGAAATGCGCAACGATTTCTTACGGCAACCCTTATTCACACTCCTTATTAATACTCATCACATAATTTTCTATCACGCTGAGTTCTTTGGCTGTCTGGCTGCCTGCAAAACCCGTAATTTGATCATATGTGACTTTTTTCTGGTATTCTTTTAAGAAAATTTTTGCCAGCGGCAGGTATGACCAGTGCCATTTTTCTTCCTGGTAGCCGTTTTTTCTTTTTTCGCCCAAAGCGCTGAATGGCTGGCAGAATCCGTATTTCGCGGCATTGTTATCAAGCCAGTTGTAAATCTTTTTTCCCTCGGCGGTTTCAAAGTATTTGTTTTCCATGCTGTTCAGGTCCATATCAGTGCCCCAGTGGTGGCGCGAAGTGCCGGGCATGGAACTGTATTTTAAAATTATAGTCGCCCGTTCTGCGGGATCTTTTACAGTGTTGGCAAGGTTTTTACCGTCCACAAGCCGGCCGCCGTTCCACTTTTGTTCCCATATCGACTTCTGATAATTAAAATTCCTTGCACCTGAAATGATCTTCAGGTTAACACCATCGTTTTTAGCTGCATAAAACATTTTGATAAAAGCCTTGTAGGTTTCCACCTGAAGGAAGATTCCCGCCCGGTTGGCATATTCAAGGTCACATTCGGTAAACGATTTATCTTTTGCCGGGTTGAATTTTCCTGTAAGGTATTCAACGCTGATCGTAGTGTCAGCAGGGGCTTCGCTTTTTTTGTTTTCTGTTTTTACTGTATCGGTAGTACCTGCGGGCAACACGTTTGCATTTTTATTGTTATTTTTATAATGCAAAGAAAGATAGTACACTGCAAGCAGCACAACTACCACAGTCATAAAAATAGCGCTCCCCCTAAAAATTTTCATATCGGCATTAATGGTTATCATTCAGAAACTGTGTTACAGTGGTGCAAATGTCTTCGGCGTTCAATTTAAACTTTTTCATCAGCTCGGCAGGTTGCCCCGATTCGCCAAAGGTATCGTTTATTCCAATGATCTTCATCTTCACCGGATGATGCTGCACAACGACTTCTGCAACAGCGCTTCCGAAACCGCCAAACACCTGGTGTTCTTCAATAGTAACAATACGCCCCGTTTCACGGGCGGCATCAATGATAATTTGCTTGTCTATGGGCTTTATGGTGTGAATGTTTATTACTCTGGCATCAATGCCTTGTTTTCCGAGCATATACGCGGCCTGCAACGCTTCCCATACCATGTGGCCGGTGGCGATAAGGCTGATATCTTTTCCTTCTTTCAGTAGTTGCCCTTTTCCTATCTCTGTTTCTATAGTTTCCGGCATAAAGTCAGGCACGGCTTCACGCCCGAAACGAATATACACGGGGCCTTTCAGTTCACCGGCAGCCTTTAATGTCAGTAATTTTGCCTGGGCGGCATCGCATGGAGAGAGCAACGTCATATTAGGAAGCACGCGCATGATGGCGATATCTTCCAATGCCTGGTGGGTAGCTCCGTCAGGTCCTACAGAGATGCCGGCATGTGCACCGCCGATGATAACATGCAAATTATTATAGCAAATAGAAACCCTTATCTGGTCGGCTGAACGAAGCGCAGCAAAAACCCCGTATGTGGAAAACACAGGTATCTTGCCACTGAGGGCAAGGCCTGCTGCTACACCGGCACAATTCTGTTCTGCAATACCCAAAGAGAAAAAGCGTTCGGGAAAAGCTTTAGCAAACATGTCCAGCCCCACCGAGGCGGTAATGTCAGCGCCCAGCACCATAAGTTCGGAATGAATGTTCCCTGCTTCGAGTATGCCTTCACCAAATCCGGTTTTGGTAGGCTTGTTACCTCTGTTGATCAATTCCATCGTGCTTTTCATTTTTTATTCAGGCAATCCATAAACTTGCAGATATCTTCTTTTGAAGGTGCTTTTCCGTGCCAGCGATAATCATTTTCAATATCCACCACTCCTTTTCCCATCAGGGTATGAGCAAAAATTACTTTTGGTTTCAATTTAAATTCGTTGGCCAATTCAAATGTTTTCAATAACTCGTTATGGTCATTGCCATTGCATTCCAATACATGCCATCCGAAGCTTTTCCATTTATCAGCCAGCGGTTCCAGTTCCATCACATCCGAGTTTTTTCCGTCAATCTGGAGCTTATTCCGGTCAACGACCACGCACAAATTATCGAGTTTGTAATGAGCAGCGCTCATGGCTGCTTCCCACACCGATCCTTCCTGCAGTTCCCCGTCACCCATTATGCAATAAATACGATGAGGTTGTTTGTCATAGTTGGCAGCCAGCGCCATACCAACAGCTACCGACAAGCCTTGCCCCAGCGATCCGGCGGATAATTCAATACCCGGCAATCCGTGATCCCTGCCCGGATGTCCCTGCAGGCGCGAGCCAAACTTGCGCAGCGTCAGTAATTCTTCTTTCGGAAAATATCCTGCATGCGCCAGCGTGGTGTATAAAACAGGAGCCACATGCCCGATGGATAAGACAAGACGGTCGCGCTCATCCCAGGATGGATTCTGAGGGTCGTGGTTAATCACGGAAAAATACAGGCAGGCAAAAACATCTGCCAATCCCAGAGAGCCACCTGTATGCCCGGAGCAGGCTTCAGTGATGCTCAACAAAATATCTTTGCGGATATTGAATGAAATCTCTTTCAATTTTTCAATATCGTGAATTTTATTAAAAATCATATAGGTTATTCTTTTTCCTGATCGTCCCTTTTAACCACCACAATGGTAAAATCATTAACCAGCGCGGCAAGCGCACCGACAGCAGCAAATACGGGGAGCAGTGCTATCCCGACAAATCCAACGGTGACAGGAATTTCCATGAAGGTCCGCCCTTTGTCGTCTTTGATAATGATACGGCGGATATTGCCTTCGTGTATCAGCTGCTTTATTTTTTCCAGGAGTTTCTCTCCAGTTACTTTGAATTCGGATTTATTTTCTTCCATCGGATTTCTTGATTTCAAATACTAAAAAAGATAGCCTGAACTAGTCTCAGGCCATCCTTCTAAATGATATTTCCTTAATTAAATCAGGGTTTAGTCGGATCCTTCATTTTCTCGCGTTTCTTTTCTGCTTTTGTTTTTAGCTCAGAAACTTTTGATATTTTATCATCAAGTTTGATGTAATTGATCCCATTATCCATCAGCAATTTCGACAGGACATCCATCTTTGTCCCTTTTAAAATGCTCATGTATGCCTTGCGCTCATTGTTCTTCATTTCATCTGAGATAGTGAACTCATTGATAAAAGTGCTGTTCTTCACATTTTCTTTCAGGACGGAAGCTTGTTCGTCTGATTTGATACCTGTAATAACAAAGTTCACAAAACGGGAGCCATCCTCTTTTTTGGTAAACACCTTACCATTTTCTTTTTTCGTAAATACGCAGATAACATCATCCGCTGTTTGCCCGTATGAACAGGCACTGATGATCATCAAGGCAATAAAAATGCTAAAATACTTTTTCATGTTTGTTTAATTAAAATGGTTATTTTACTAAAGTTACTGCTCCCCTGACAACTTTATGTTCCTTGCCGGGCCTGGTATTATAATCAATCATATATGTATACACTGCTTCCGGGCATGGCTTTTCATTGTATTTGCCATCCCAACCTTCATTAAGATCATTTGTTGTAAACATTATCTTTCCCCAGCGATCATAAATATACATATGGTAATTTTCTTCATCAATTCCGGAAATAACAGGTTTCCATACATCATTTAACTGATCTCGATCAGGGGTGAAGGCATTCGGAATAAAAATCAAAACAGAAGGATAAATAGTAACCGGCTTTTCAACCGTATCCGAACAATTATGGCTGCTGGAAACAATGAGTTCCACATTGTAAGTACCCGTGTCGGTATAGGTATGAAATGGATTTTGCAGTACCGAATAATTCAAATTATTTGAAGCAGGATTTCCAAAATTCCATGACCACGAATTTGCGCCAACAGAAATATCCACAAATCCGATTTCGGGATTATCCATATAGCCAACTTCCGGATTAAAATAAAAATCTGCTATAGGTTTATGAAATGCTCTCACGGTGTCTGTAGCGGTAACCGGACACCCATCGTATGTTTCTGCGCTCAGGTAAATGGTATAGGTACCATCATAGTTAAATGTATGGTCGGGATTTATTGAATCAGAAGTATTATCTAAAGAAGCAAGATCTCCAAAATTCCACTGCAATGAATTTGTATCAATGGGCCCGGCCGGAGCATAGCTGAATGTAACACCCAATGGGCTGCATCCTTCGTTGGGAAATGCTAAAATAGAAAGTACAGGCACATTGTATACGCCCACGGCAACTGTTGTTGAGCCGTTACAACCATCGGGGTTGCTGCCAAGCACCGTATATATGGTAGTACTAGTTGGGGATGCAATGACATTTCCGCCGGTAGTAGCAGAAAGGCCAATATTGGGTTGCCAGGAAAAATCAGTAGCGCCACCTGCTGTGAGTAACACACTACCTCCTGCACAGAAAAACGGGTTATTTGGTGTCACTGTTATCGCCAGTCCGTTGGTAATAACAATCTGGGTTGTTGCTGTATTACTGCATCCGGTAACAGGATTGGTATAACTATAAGTAATGGTATGCGTTCCGATACCAGCAGCAGAAGGGTTAAAAGAAGTGCCTGTGACACCGGTTCCCGAATAGGTACCACCGGATGGTGAAGCCTGGGTCAACACAAATTCCGGCGAGGTAATACAGAGCTGTGGCATAGGAGAAAATGTGATTACCGGTAATGGATTTACAGTAATTGTGTAGGATGACGCTGTTCCCGGGCAGGTATTCGCAGTTGGAGTAACCGTTATTGTTGCAACAATAGCCCCTGCACTGGTATTGGTGGCATTAAAAGAAGGAACATCACCCACTCCGCCGGCAGGCAGGCCGATAGCTGTATTAGAATTTGTCCAGGCATAGGTAGTCCCGGTAGTAGGGCTTGTAAAAGCAGAACCAGTGACGATAGTACCTGGGCAAACAACGATATTTGCCGGAACATTAACTGTTGGTGTCGGATTTACTGTAATTGTATAAGTGGTTGCAGTACCCGTACAGTTATTGGCTGAGGGTGTCACAGTAATAGTTGCTGTTATCGGAGCAGTACCTGTATTGGTTGAATTAAATGCAGGAATATTTCCTGTGCCGTTAGCATTAAGGCCTATAGCCGTATTTGAATTTGTCCATGTGAACGTAGCGCCTGAAACAGGGCTGGTAAAATTGGTTGTCGCTATTGGTGCACCATTGCAAACGGTACTGTTAGCAGGAACCGTTACCGTTGGTGTTGGATTCACTGTAATGGTATAAGTAGAAGGAGTACCAACACAAGTGTTCAGGGTGGGAGTAACAGAAATAGTCGCTGTTATCGGCGATGTCCCTGAATTTGTAGCAGTAAACGATGCAATATTTCCTGATCCGCTGGATCCAATTCCTATTGCCGCGCTGGAATTTGTCCAGGTGAATGAAGCACCGGCGGGATTGCTGACAAAGTTTGTCGCTGGAACATTCCCTCCATTGCAAACGATGATATTTGCAGGCACTGTTACGGTAGGATTAGCATTGATGGTAATAGTTGCTGTTGCACTGGCAGCTCCGCAACCACCTGATGCAGCAATGGTGTTTGTAACCGTGTAGGTTCCTGGTGTGCTTGATGCCAGATTTACCTGGCCTGTGCTGGAACTCACAAATACCAAACCGGCCGGAGTAGCGCTGAATGTACCTGTGCTGGCTCCAGAGCCAAGTGTCGGCATTGGATTCGCAGCGTTCTGACAATATGGCCCTCCATAGCTGAATGTAGCCACAGGAGGTGCTGTTATGGAGACATTGGCTGTACTGCTTGAAGGACAAGCACCGTTAGTTGTAAATGTGACCGTGTAGTTATTGATAGTGCTGGCACTTACATCAATCTGGCCTGTAGAAGTATTCAGAAATACAAGTCCAGCGGGGCTAGAGGTAAAAGTCCCTGAGGCGCCACCCGTGATATTGGCAGAAGGATCAGTGCCGGTCTGGCAATAAGCCGTTGGTGTATAATTGAAAGCAGGGTTATCGACTGCGTTTACAGTAACCGTCATAGTAGTTGTGCTGGCGCATTGGCCTACTGTTGGGGTAAAGGTATAGGTCGTATTTCCTGCCGTTGCCGTGCTAACTGTTGCAGGACTCCATGTGCCGGTAATGCCATTGGTCGAGGTCGTAGGCAATGTGCCGGGAGCAGCTCCCGCACAATATGGCCCCAATGCAGTAAAGGCGGGGAGAATATTACTACTAACCGTAACAGACATTGTCGTGGTAATGGCACATTGACCTGCGTTTGGAGTAAACGTGTATGTGGTGGTTCCACTGGAAGCTGTGCTGACTGTCGCCGGGCTCCAAGTTCCGGTAACCCCGTTGGTTGAGGTTGCGGGTAATAACCCCGGAGTGGCGCCTGTACAATAAGGGCCCAACTGAGAAAAAGCGGGTGTAGTATTTGCATTTACCGTTACGGACATGGTTGTATTAACAGCACATTGGCCTGCATTAGGAGTGAATGTATAAACTGTGGTTCCGGCGGAGGCTGTGCTGATTGCAGCATTCCAGGTTCCGGTGATAGCGTTGTTTGATGTTGTTGGCAAAGCGCCTGGTGCAGCACCAACACAATAAGGTCCCAATTGTGTAAAGGTGGGCACTGTATTAGAGCCTACATTTACCGTAATGGTATTCGTTGTAGTACATCCCGACGTAACACCGGTGACTGTATATGTCGTAGTTACAGTTGGTGATGCTATGACCGACGGTCCCGTTGTCTGATTTAACCCGGTAGCGGGCGACCATGTATATGTATCGGAACCTGAAGCGTTAAGTGTAACCGAACCTCCAGAACAAATGGTGGGGTTTACCGGCGTCAGGACCACGCTGCCCCCTGAAAGAGACACCGTAATATTATCGCTTACGGTAACCGGTACGCCAAAACAAGTTGAATAAGTGGCTTGCGCCGTATAGGTTGTCGGCCCGGACGGGCATACATTTAGTGAGTTGCCGGTTCCGATCTGGGTTGCCCCCTGGAACCACGTTATACCCACCGTTGATGACCCTGTTGGTGTAAACCGCCAAGCCTCATTACTGGTACTCCAAGCACCGGTATTCCTTCCTGGTGCGGCCATCCCCACGGTGCCTGCCGGATTTTGTATCCCAACAAGGGAATTTCCATCATTCCAGCCACTGCATAACGGTATATTCTGCATATAAACTTCTATAATATTAGAAGTCTCATATAATACAGTCTGATGAGTGGTTATTAAAGAATTGCAATCATACATTGGAATTTGATACCAATTAACCACAAATGTCCTGCACGGATAGGAACCAAGAATAGCATAATACATAGCTCCACCAACTGAAGGATCAATATCATGATAAGGGCCAAAAATGTTTCCTCCCGGGATGAGGGCCGTGGACGGACACGATGTTGAAAACTCCCATTCACATGTTGAACCTGCGTCAATAGTAGCAAATGATATATCACCATTGGCACCAGCTAATATTTGAGTATAACTTGTACCGTAAAAACAGAATGTGAATGGCAGATTAATAACACTACTCCAGATATCATCCAGACCAACTAATATGGGGGTTCCGGTATTAAAGGCATAAGGAGGTGCATAAGGAATGGATGAAACAGAATACGTATTTGTCTCACCACTTGTCTGAACTGCGGTTGCACTTAAAGTAGTGCATGGTGTGGTACAAGGTAAAGAAAAATCATTTCCACCGTTTGTGGTTATGGTTACGCTTGCACATCCCGGCTGCCCGAAAATATTAGTGTTTGATACTATTAAAAATAATACTAATAGAAGGTATATTTTTCTCATTGATAAATATTATTGATTTTGGTAACTATAACGTATTGTTTATTTAATAAATTGGGTTAATATTAATTTTCCACAACTTTTGTAATTAAGTTCACTAATGCCTTACTTATAAATTTATTTTACAGTTTATTTAACTTTGATAAAAATAATGAAAAAAAATAAACACTTCATTTTCAACCGTATAACTTCTTTTCCTTTTGCTTTATACGTAAATGTGAATAAAAAGTTATTTTGAAACACCACGCCAAATATAATAAATATTTCCCAAAATGGAAAAACCTTAAAATCTATCTTACAAATAGGTAGTAAGTCAAGCAATCTTTTCGTTACTATTTTCGAAAAAACCACAATTTATTTAGAACGGGATTTTCTCTTCGTATTATCTTGCGCCAGTTTGTTATAATATTCTGCTTTTTGAAAGTCACCTTTACGGGCAAAGTATCCTGCCAGATTCCTGCATAATCCAGTGTTTTTAGGTTGTTTTTCAATGGCCTTTTCCCACATACCAATTGCTTTTATGGTATCGGCACTGTACATATAATAATTTCCTATATTCACATAAGGGATTTCTGAAGCGTTGTCGGTTTCCATCAATTTCTCATTGATGGCAATTGCCATCTGCAGTTTACCCTGTTTGAAATACAGATCGCCAAGTTTTCCATACGGTACCGCGTAATTCTTCTTGACGTTGATAGCTTTCAGATAATATATTTCTGCAGAATCTGCCCTGTTCATCTGTTCGTAAGCCATAGCAATATTTACCAGAGGTGTTGCATAGGTCGAATCATAAAAGACTGCTTTCTTCCAGCAATCTATCGCTTCTGCCGGACGCTGCTGATAGCTAAAATATATGATACCGAGGTTGTTCCAAGCATTAATGTAAGCAGGAAAAATTTTCAGGGTTTGTTTATAATATTTTTCAGATTCCGCCGCTACCGCTTTAATTTTTTGCGGATTTCTGATAGTGCCCAATTCTGTGTACAATATGGAAGCATATACTGCATTGGCTTTGGCTGATTTTTCAAGATAAACGATATCATGGCTGTACAGTGTTTTATAATCCTTCCAGTCTCTATTCCGAATTATGGTTCGCAGGGTAAATGGAATAAGGATCAATAAAAACAGGAAAAGAGGAATTTTAACTGTCTTCAAAGAATACGTTGTTTTTTGATGAATATCCAGCTTAAAAAGGATGAAAATAAGTACACATATTATCATGACATACCCCAGGGAGGCGGAAAGGAGAAAACGCTCGGCAACTATGCCCGGAGGGGGTTTGATGATATTTGCAAATGCAGAAATGGTGACGAAAAAATATAGTATGCCAAAACTGATGATATGCCTGCGCCTGAATAAGTATAATGCAATTGCAAGCAAAGCCAGGCAGACGACAAGAGAGATGATTGCCCAGATATTTAAAGGCGTAGTGATAGGAATCATATCATAACCATAATAAAACAGCAGCGGATGTGGAATGATAAGTAACCGGATATAAAATAACACGACAATCAGCCCTGTTCCCACCCGCAGCCAGAGCCCTTTTTCGAAAATTAATGGATTTTCGAAATATAACATTTCGCGATGAGGGGGCGAGAGCAGCATGCGGGGCAGAAGATTGAAAATAATTGCAGTTAAAAGCAGCGCACCTAATATTAACAATACTTTTGACAGTTTTACCTCCCTGAAAAAGTAAAGGCTGAGCGGGATAACGGCCGCATAAACAATGATATTGGATTTTGAATAATAGCCCAGCAAAAAGAAAACTACAGCTAAAGGAAGCAGATACCATTTTCTTGTATCGGTATATTTTATTATCATATACCAGGTGGCCAGGGCTCCCAGCATACTCAGGAGCTCATCGCGGTTTTTCAGGCTGGCGACAACCTCTGTATGTACCGGATGGGCTGCAAACAACATGATGATCATCAGCGGAAGCCAGGGATGATACTTATGTAGCAACAATTTTAAAATGACAAATAACAGAAAACATAAAAGAAAATACAACAACACATTTATAAAATGTCCCGCATGTGGATTGTCTTTAAACAGGGCGTATTCAACAGCAAAGCTGAGTTTAACTACCGGCCGGTAATCATAGTTTTGCTCTTCATTGCTGACATAGCGCGTCGTAAAAATCTCCGGTATGGCTTTTAATCCTTTTTTAATAACAGGATTATTGGTCACAATGTCATCATCCAGCGCATAACGGTTGGGTATGGTATTCCCATAAAGAACAAACACCAATACCAAAAGGAATAATAAAACTTTAACGTTACCCGAAATTTTTATTCTGTAAGGATTTTTTTTTGAAATCGCTTTGGTTGTTGCTTTACCTGATTTTGATTTATCGGGTTTTTTCTTTTTCATTACACGTTAAATTATTGTAAGTATGATGGAAGCGTAAACAAAAATAATCGATTTGTTTTAATAATGAAAAACTTTATTCATGGTTTTTCAGATAATCACTTTATGAAATTAAATAAACATGGAAAACGGGAAGAAAAATCCCGGAACATCATTTTGAAAAATGATTATTATCTGGAGGTGCGGTACGCAATAAATTCAGGGTTTGCAAGGTCTTCTTTGTTATAATTCAGCGGTTGTGAATTAACAACGTTTTTTATCTGCCCGCCGGCATAACGTAAAATAGCGTCTCCGGCTGCAATATCCCATTCCATGGTCCGGCCGAAACGCGGGTATTCATCCGCTGTGCCTTCAGCCAGTGCACAAAGTTTTAAGGAGCTGCCTTTGCTTATAAACAGTTTTGGATTTTTATCGTTTTTAAGGTACCGGCGCGTTTTACCGTTGATATGCGACTTGCTCACCATGTAGGTATAGGTTTCCGGATTCGAATACGGCAATTGCAGGCTTTCAGAAATCAAACAATCAACATCATTTTGATTTTGAGAACCGACCACTTTTGAAGCATTTTCAAGCTTGAACGAGCCCAGTTTTTCTTCAGCAAAATAAAGCAAATCATGCGCCGGTGCATAAATAACGCCGAGCACAGGTATGCTGTTTCTGACAAGGGCAATATTCACGGTAAAATCATGGCTGCGTGAAATAAATTCCTTGGTACCATCGAGCGGATCGATAAGCCAGAAACGATCCCAATGCTGCCGTTCCTTAAATGGCGTAATGGCCGATTCTTCAGAAATCACAGGAATTTCCAATACGAACAATCTGTCAACGATAACCTGATTTGCGGCCCTGTCGGCATTGGTAACGGGGGTGAAATTTCTCTTTATACTAACACGCATCTTGTCGTTAAATAGTTCCATAATTTTAAAACCGGCTTCAATGGCTGTGTTTATGGATATATTTAATAACCCGCGCATTTCTTTGACTGTTTATTTTATTATACTTTGTGTTTGGTACTGTTAACTTTTCACTGATTACTGTTCACAACTAAACTCCGCTCTCATCTTTAAATAGGTAACCTGGCCGTCGGTGATGATAATGCTTAAAGCCAGCGGGTTTTCAGCGTTTGGACGTTTTTTGATTTCTATGTTCAGCAAATTTGACGTCACCGGATTTACAATGTTCAGAAATTTTATTTCATCAGCAGACGTAAGCCGCAGCCTAAGTCCTTGCTGTACTTCAACAACTTCCTTTATCATTTGTATCAGGCAAACACCCGGCACCACAGGATTTCCAGGAAAATGGCCTTCATAAATCTTATGATCTTTATCAAGTTCCACCTTAACAATAGTTTTTTCTTCTTCCTTTGAAGTGTCTAAAATTTTGAAAAAAGTATCCAGCAACATAATTGATCTATTTTAAAATAAATTTATCATCCGGAATTTCATTATTAATTTTTCGACTATTAAACAAAATATCAGTCCTGTCACCTGAAACTTCGTTTAACTGAACCCTTGCCACCGAAAATAGTTTCTTCTCGAAAAACAATACAATTTCCTTAAAAAATCCTTTAAGATCCTTGGATTTCGGCTTCAGGACCAACTTGTAATTAAGCTCGTTTTCATAATAGGCACAGCTAAAATCGTTTTTATCATCCAGCACATTGCCCTGCAATATTTTCGCAAGTATGGTATTTAATTTATTAAAAGATTCACTGGCGGTGAGGTCGAATGAATTTTTCTTTTCATCATCCTGAATGAACATTCGGCCGTTGTTGATGATTATCAGATAATGGAAGGGTTCTGTATATTCCCAGCGTATCATCACGCCGTTTTTGTAACAAAAATACCCGTTCGATGCGACCGGCTCGGTTAAAATGCTCATATATTTTTGCTGCACAAAATCACATTCTATCGTGGACAGGTCAGAGGTGTAGGCTGTAAGTCTGCTTTTAAATAAGGTCGTATCTTTCATCGTTTTATACGCAGTATCAGGCACGGCAGACATAACAGCCCCTGAGGAAAACAACAGGATCATGAGTATTTTAAGTGATATTCTAGTCATAAGCGTTTACATTTAAAGCTTCATCCAAACGTGCAAATCCAAGTTGTTGTTGCCTGCAATACTGAATAAAATCATCTGTTACTAAGTCGATACTTTCCACCCTGTCGTGAAACAGTACAATATCTCCGGCTTTTACCTTCGAAATTCTTTTTTTCAGTTTTGGTGTATCATGATTGACAGTGTCAAGCGAACGAAGGCTCCATCCAACCGGCAGCAGTTTCAATTTTTTCAGCGCAATTTTCATATTGGGGTTGGTAACACCGAATGGCGGCCTGAAAAACTTAGGTTTGACTCCGGTTATATTTTTTATGACTTCACCTGCCTTTTCAAGGTCGGATGCCACCATTCGTGCCGTATAAAAACCATACGTATTTTTATGACACCATGAATGATTTCCAATGATGTGCCCTTCGTCAAAAGCTTGTTTCACAAGCGCGGGAAGCTTTTCAGCCTTATGCCCGATAAAAAAGAAAACTGCTTTAACATCATTCTTTTTCAACACCTCCAGAAGTCTGGGTGTCACATTTTCGTCGGGGCCATCATCGAAAGTTAGTACAATCTTATCATTGCTGTCAATTTTGGAAAACACATCAAAATAAAAGGACATGCTAATTTTAAAAGATCCCAGCGCAGTAAAAAAAATCAGAATGACTCCAGGCAGTAAATACCACGCCGGAGAAAAACCTGAAAAAGCTACCAGTGGGCCAATCACCGAAAGCAGGATCATTATGAGGATCAGGATATATTTCAGTTTCAGCATGAAGAAAGTAACACCAGGGAGTGTTCGGTATTTTTAAAATGGTTGTAAACAAGGATGTGTTTATACTTGGCCACATCACGACAGCGCAATTTCATCGCATCAGGGCAACTGTTATTTTTCAGGATATTGGCTGCAGCCCAGACAGCAAATGAAGAAGAAGTAAAATATTCGCCGCAGAGATGTTTGTAATACAAAATATTGTTACCTGCAAAAATGTTTTGTGATAAGGTATCATAAAGAGTGTCAGAATTTACATCCGAGCTGTATCCCATTATGACGGCATCAATATCTGCAATTGCAAGGCCCTGTTGCTTTAACATGTCTGTTATTGTATTTTCAGTTTCACTGATATCTGCGGGTTTGTAAAGGGTTTTAACCGCATCGATGGTTGCGAAGGCATTGTCTGGATTTCCCGATAACACAAAAAATGATGCTCCCTCTCCTGCTATGCCGCCTTCAGTTTTGTTTGTAAAGATATCAGCGCCTGATCCCAAAACACTTTTATAAATGCCCAGCCGTTTTAAAATTGCGAATGAAACCGGTGTTATTTCATCTACACCGCCAAGCAATACTTTAATATCATTTTGTTCCCGGAGCATCATCATCGAGTCCAGCAATGCATTTTCAAAAGAGAAACAGCGGTGGACATAGGCGTAGTTATAACTGTTGCATTTCAGCAAAAGCGCTATCTGTCCGGCAATAGTGTTATGCGTGGACTGAATAAATGAAGTGGGAGGTAAAAATTGTTCCTGGTTTTTGATGATCTCATTCAGAAAAGATTCTGTATCTTCAATACAGCCCAGGCCGGTTCCGGTAATAATGGCATCCGGTTTTTCAACGCCCGCTTCTTTCAGGCACTGAATAGCCGCGGCAACACCCATTTTCACCACGCGCCCCATCCTGCGTATAAGTGTTGGATTGATGTATTCTTTATAATCCGGTTCCACGCATTTCAAATAGTCTGTTTCATACTTTTCGGGTTTTGTCAGTTGAAAAGGCTTGCCTAACGTGGGCTGCGGGCTGATAGCGGTGGCGGAATTTATATATGTTTTCATCGTTAAGTCTGTGGTTTATTATTTGACAGCTGAAATAATTAAGGTAGAATTGTTCCCGCCAAACCCGAATGAATTTGACAGCACATTTTCAACGTTGCAATTCTCGACAAGTTTGGTCACAGGCGATATTCCCAGCTCCGGCATGGGTTCTGAAAAGTTCAGGTTTGGAAATATTAGTTTGTTTTGAATGGCCAGCACAGACATCACCGCTTCTACCCCACCGGCTGCTCCCAGCGTATGGCCTGTAAAAGGTTTTGTAGAGCTGAATAACGGAATATTTTCTCCGAAAATCCTTTTCATGGCAACGCCTTCTGAAAGGTCGTTATTGCCGGTGCCGGTGCCATGAACATTAATATAATCAATGTCACCGGGTTGTAGCCCGCTCACTTCAAGCGCTTTGGTCATTGCCAGAAAAGCGCCCTGGCCTTCTGGTGAAGAGGCTGTCTGGTGGTATGCGTCGTTAGCATTACCGTAGCCTTTGACTTCCGCCAATGGTTTTTTGTCCAGTTCTTTCAGTATTTTTTCCGAAACCAACACCACAAACCCGGCGCCCTCGCCTAAGTTCAGGCCGGCACGGTTGGCATCAAAAGGTTTGCAGTGGTTTTTGTCCAGGATCATTAAAGTATTAAATCCATTCAAGGTGAAACGTGTCAGCGAATCGGTACCGCCGGCAACGACCACATCTACCACATCATTCTTTATCAGCCTGGAACCAAACATGATGGAATTTGCCGAAGATGAACAGGCCGTGCTTATGGTTGCGAGGTAATCTTTTATACCAAGGTAATCGGCAATGTGTTCGGTGCTGTCGGCGCAATCGTGGCCTTTAATACCTTCTATATTTCCGGCTGAATTGTCGGCATAAAATTCATCATAAAAACGTTCGCTCAGGTCCATTCCACCTACGGAAGTCGCTGAAACGATCCCGCAGCGGTATTTGCTGAGGTCTAAACCCGAATTTCTGACTGCTTCACCGGCGGCGATCATCCCGAAAAGGCTGGTACGCGTAATAAATTTTTCATTGTCAATGCCAAGTTGCGTTTTCAAATCATCGTTTGATTTTTTCACCTCGGCAAACGGGATTTTGTCTTTATAAATGGTGTCAATATATTCGATCGGTCCGACACCATGTTTTGATGTTTTCAGCGATTCCAGTGTTTCAGCCACATTTTGCCCGATGGCAGAAATGATCCCGATACCTGCAATATAAATTTTATCGTGCATGCAATTTTTTTTAGCTTTGGCAAAAATACGCATTTTTTGTATTCTGTTTGATATGGCAAAGATGATCAGAATTAGCAAGCAAAGACAAACCAATATTTTGTAAAATCCTCAATAACCAAAATACAAATCCGCCGCGGCGCACAAAACCCAGTTTAAAACATTAATGCATTGGAATTTTCTTGTTTTGTTTGCCACGCAGTGGAGGGCTGTGATTTGATTATAATCACTTTTACCTTCCTCAACCTCTTCATTTTGCTTATCTTTGCAGTGATAAAACAACAGTTCGGTCTGTCGCTGTAAAACACCTCGGTGAATTAGAGAGGAAAGTCCGGGCAACACAGGGCGCCATACTTCCTAACGGGAAGGATTCCGGGCAACCGGAAGACAGAAAGTGCCACAGAAAATAACCATCGCGGCACGCAAGTGCTGGGAAAAGGGTGAAAATGTGAGGTAAGAGCTCACAGCTTGTTATGGTGACATAGCATGCGGGTAAACCTTATGGGTTGAAAGACCAAATAAACCGGAGACTGAGGGCTGCCCGCCCGAATCCGGAGGGTAGGTCGTTAGATTCCGCGGGCAACTGCGGAACCAGATAAATGACAGATTAAAACAGAACCCGGCTTACGGAACTGTTGTTTTATCTTTTTTTGCAATCCGCCGCGGCGGATTCACCCTATTGAAACAATCCAAAACAAAGAGATTCCTCATTTCGTTTCACTCCCTGCCCGACTGCCTGCCCGCCAGATTGGCGGATCAGGCGGGCGTCATTCAGGCGGGCATTCGGAATGACATTATTGTTTGTTATTTGGGAGGGGGAAAGCAGCGGAGCGCAAGGCGCTCCGCTGCTTTCCCCCTCCTATACCCACAAAAATTGAATTGTCATTCCGAACCTGCCTGCCGCAACGGCAGTGAAGGCAGGAAGGTGAGGAATCTCTATTAATTGATGATACAAAAAAACATTCCTAACAACAAGCATATCAAACCGCATAGAAATTTTTTATAGTATTTTCTAAGGAATGAATAGTTACGTTTTTTTAATCGAAACAAAATTCACCTGAAATCTTGAGGAATAAACAAACCAGCCTAAAGAGTTACTCCAGCAACCGAAATAAAAACCAATGTATCCGGGGAACTAAGCTCAGCTCCCCGCAGCGCACCACTGATTTTACTGTGAATTTTTGCCGCTGTCCAGATTTACGTTTCCTATCCCTTTAACAAATCCGGTAATTTTAAACTCCGTACGCCGGTTCATCTGGTGTTCTGCTGCGCTGCATTTTGATTTTCCTGATTTGCGGCAATCGCAGCTGATTACGGGTTGGGATTCACCATAACCTTTGCCTTTGATACGACCCTTATCAATGCCTTTGCTTACAATATAGGCTGCACTTGCTATAGCACGCTTTCGTGAAAGGGTTTTGTTATATTTTGCGGTGCCGCGGCAATCGGTATGTGAGCTAAGCTCAATGATAATTTCCGGGTTTTCATTCAGAAATTTTACAATTCTATCCAGCTCTTTAGAAGCGTCCATGCGAATGTCGTATTTGTCGAAGTCAAAATATATATTGTTAATAACAATCGTTTTTCCGACAACGAATTTACTGATATCAAAATCTATTATCGTACCACCCGGTGAGACAGAGGGCACTATTTCAGATTTTGAATAATACCCTTTTTTTGAAACGTTAACGACATACGGTATGTTTGGGAGCAGTTCGCAGGATTGATATTTACCTGAAATATCCGTATAAAAGGTTCCGCAGACCATTTTGTTGATCGTATCAGTAACAACTACAATTGCACTGTCAAGAGCAGTTTTTGGCTGGCCATCTGCGGATTCAGTGACGGTTCCTGCTATGAAATATTTGGCTACGGGATTAAGAAGAATCTCAAATGGCTGGGTAGTATCTGCCGGAGGAGCATAGCCAAGGTTGTTTTTTGGATAATAGCCCGGGAAGTTTGCAGAAACTGTCAACTTTTGTTCTGGAAAAAGTTTAATTATATAAGCGCCATCCTTAACTTTTACATCGATTTTTTCGCCTGATTGGTTATCGGTAATATCAACTTTGGCTTCAAGTGGTTGCCTGGTTGTGCTATCCAAAACCGAAATTATGTACTGAAACATTTTAATCTGTGGCTTTTCTAATAATGCAAATTCATAAATATCATCGTTAAGGTTATAGTTTTTTCGGTTTGAACTTAAAAATCCTTTGGTACCGCCTGGAAAAAATGTTATACCAAAATCATCTGCAGGGCTGTTGATGTTTGCGCCCATATTCTTTGGGGTTCCGGCAGGCAAACCTTCATCATTCAATCCCAGCATAAAAATATCCAGCCCACCGATTCCTTCTAAACCGTTGGATGAGAAAAACATCGTTTTGTCATCAAGGACATAAGGGAAAATTTCGTTTCCTGAAGTATTTACTTTGTTTCCCATATTTACAGGTTTACCCCATTTAGTCCCCAGCCAATCGACAACCCAGATATCCATACCACCAAAACCACCGGGCATGTCGGAAGAAAAATACAGTTTACTTCCATCAGGATTTAAAGCAGGATGTGCCGTATGATATTGACGGCTGTTAAATGGCAGGGATTGAATATTATCAAAGATTTTTTCCGTTTCATTAAAGGTAGCCGAATATAAATTCAAATTCACATTACCGTTCGACGCTTTTATTGCTTTGTTGTCCCGAAGATTATTTCTGGTAAAATAAATGGTTTTATTATCCTTGGTAAAACAAACAGGGCCATCGTTAAAACGGGTTTGAATGTCCTTTTGGAACAATTTAGGTTTTATATATTCGCCCTTATCATTAAGCTGAGTGTAATACAAAAAATAATATTTTTCGTCTGTCCAGGTATGAATATAATTAATAGCTTGTGCACGGACCCGGGAAGATACAAATACAACCTGACTATCAAGAATAACCGGTGAAAAATCATTTTCACGGGAGTTAAATGTGGCAAATTTTACTTTGTTACTGGCAGTATCCTTGTAGAAATCACTCAGATTTGTAATTGCTTTTGTAAAAGTTTTTCCGCGATCATCCAGTACATATTCTTTCATATATTTCTCCGCAGTTGTGAAATCTCCATTTTGCATTAGTGCCTGTGCGTAATAATATTTATGGATTGGCAATGATGTGCTGCGTTGCAATGCTATTGAATAATGAACCAATGCCTCTTTGCTGTTATTGGTTAACCGGTAGCAGTCGGCTAAATTAAAAACAACATAATCCTGAGTGCTGTCTTTTTCTAAGACCTGCTCATACTTAGGAATTGCATCAGCATACGCTTTTAATTCGTATAATTTATCAGCTCTCTCAAGCAAAGCTTTCCGCAGTGAAGATTTTTGTGCGTTCAGGTTAGCAGACACTGAAATCAAAAGCGTTAAAACAAATAACAATTTAAAAAATTTATTCATAATTTGATTATTTATTTGTCATTAAAAATAGCGTGGGGACATGATTTTTTTCCCTTTAAGCCCAAAATAATAGGAGGCAGTAATCTCATGCGTGCCACCAGAAAAATTTCTAATTTTTGAAAGCTGGTAATCATAAGAATATCCCAACAGAAATGAAGGCCGGATCTGAACACCTGCCATAAATATTAAATCATTACTACTCCGATAGGAAAAGCCTACCCATATTAACTCTCTGATAAGAGCATTCAGGTTTACATCAAATTCTATAGGTGCATTGACAGCCACTTTCATCATAATGTGTGGTTTGAGTTTAAGATAGTCGTGGATCGTAAATACCCTGCCAACGGCAATATAATAATGCCATGATTTTATATTAAAAGTAACGCCTTTATTTCTGGTTCCGTTTGAATTAAAAGTTATATGGTCATCCAGCATTCTTGGTATTGAAAATGATGCGTAAAATTTGTCGGTATTAAAATACGTTCCAAATCCAAAGTTGGGTGTAACAATCACCGGAGTATTCGTTGAGAAACTTGGATCGCCTGAGATGTTCGGGTCAAGATCTGCAAATTTCTCCACTTGCATATGTATCCCTGCCATCAAACCGAAACTTAAAAAGCTGCGCTCCCCGGTTCTGAGCCGATAGGCATAACTGGCATATAAAAGGTTTCTGTTCAGGACACCAATTTTTTCGTTTAGAAATGCGATACCAACACCCATTTTATTCTCGTATATGGGGGAATTGATCGAGAAGGTAGTTGTTATCGGCCTTCCGGCGAATTTAACCCACTGCTGCCGGTGCAACAACGTAAGGGCAAGTGCATCTTTAGATCCTGCATATGCTGGGTTAATAAACATTTCATTGTTCATAAACTGGGTATACATGGGATCAAATTGTGCCTTTACATCTTTCACCCAGAAAATGGAGATAAACAGCACACCGATGATTAGTTTTATGGTAAATTTATATTTCATGACGCTCAATATTTACAGGTTTATTAATTAATATTGTACGACAATATAGCCATTAGCAGCAGGCAGGTCGTTGGTATTAAATTCCAAAACATAATAGTAAGTACCCGGCTGCACTTTCTGTTTTCCTGCCAACATAATCCCTGCATTTGGAGTAGCATCCCAGCTGTTGTCATACGGCTTTTTGCGATATACCAGGTTTCCCCACCGGTTATATACTGATAATTGACAGTCAGGATAGTTCGAGATTCCGGATATAACAAAAACATCATTAATTCCATCATCATTTGGCGAAAAACAATTCGGAATTCGCAGGTCAATAACTACGGTCAGCGTATATATATCTTCACAAAAATCAGGGGCTCCGCTCGAAATAGTTATTGTTACCGTATAAGTTCCGGAAGCGGAATATGCATGCACCGGATTCTGATCAGTAGAGTTAGAGCCATCTCCGAAATCCCAATTATATGAAAATGCTGTAGAACCGGTATAATAGAAATTAATGTTTTGACCAATTGAAGCAGCGGTAGGATCAGCATATGCATTCGCATCCAGGTGATAAGTGGTAGAAATATCCGACTGACCGATTACCTGACAACTGTTAGAATCCGTAACTGTAAGCCCGTAATTACCTGCACAAAGGTCAATGTTAGTATTCGTTATAGAACCTGAATTACTCCATTGATATTGATACGGAATAATACCACCGGTAACATTAGCAGTAATCTGTCCGTTGCAACTGTTAAGGCATATTTCATCCTGCGCTGTTAGCGTTAATACTAACTGAGTTGGTTGGTCAATTGAAAATGCAATAATTGTATCACAAGTGTTCACATCGGTAACGGTAACCGTATATGTTCCGGCAATTAACCCGGTATCAGTATTTGTTCCTGAAGTCCCGTTCGACCACTGATAAGTATAGGGTGATGTTCCGCCACTTGTAAAGACTGTTGCACTGCCATTAGTTCCACTAAAACAACTCACATTATTCAGTTCGGAAATATAAGCATTCAGCACGGGTGGCTGAGTAATCACGACACTATCTGTAGCAAAACAATTCACGCTGTCAGAAATTGTAACAACATATGTTCCGGCAGGCAGATTGCCAATATTCTGTGTATTTTGAACTGGTGAAGTATTCCATTGGTAAGTATATGGCGGTAATCCATTTGATGGGGTTACACTTGCTGCAGCATTTGAAAGGCCATAACATGAGACATTCGAAATAATTGTCGCATCTGCCGAGAGATTACTGATTGCAACCGTATGGGTTGTTGTTGTTGAGGGACAGTTGTTTTGAGTTACCGTTAAGGAAATATCGTATATCCCCGCAACGGGCCAGCTTACTGTATAATTTTGCAAACCGCCTATCGGTGTAGCAGTGCCACCATCAAAATTCCAGGTATACGTAGCAGAACCGAGTCCGTCTCCGGTATAATTAATCGAAGAACTTCCAAGATTACAAAGCGGTGATGATGCGGTAAATGTTGAAGTAGGTATCGAATTAACTGTCACCGACACGGTATCCATAGCTGTACAACCATTTAAAGTTCCTGTAACAGTATAAACGGTCGTACCAAGAGGTGGCGTAACCGTAATACTCGGTCCTCCAATACCACCTGGAGTCCAGATATAATTGGCAGCACCGTTAGCAGACAACATAGTTTGCTGACCGAAACAAAGTACAGTGGGTATGGCAGAAGCATTAACAACAACCATGGTAACATTAATACTTGCGGTGCTGGTACAACCATTGGCGCCTGTAACAATTACAGTATATGTTCCGATTTCAGCAGCAGTCGCATTTACAATAATTGGATTTTGGTTTGTACTTGAAAAACTATTTGGGCCGCTCCAGAGATACCCATTACCACCGCCAGAAGTCAGCAATATTGAACCTCCTTCACAGAATGGGCTGTTGCTGCCAATAGTTGGTATAGGGTTAGAATTAATTGTAACTGAAGTTGTCACCGGTACTGCAGCACAACCGCCAGACGCCGGAATGGTATATGTTATTGTGTAAGTTCCTGCAGTACTCATGCTTGGAATGATAGCACCGGTGGATGCGTTAAGATTCAATCCCGATGGGGTTGAGGAGTATGTTCCACCTGTGTATGCACCTGTGCCGCCTAGTGTAACAGCCTGCGGGGTACTCAGCGACATACAGAACGGGCTGGCGTATGTAATGCTGGCTGTCGGCACTGATGTGATAGTAACCGTAGTTGTGACAGGTACTGCAGCGCAGCCACCGGATGCCGGGATGGTATAGGTTACAGTATACGTGCCAGCAGTACTTGAGCTGGGAGTGATTGCACCTGTAGTTGGATCAAGGTTTAATCCCGCAGGTGTCGAACTGTAGGTTCCTCCCGTGTATGCGCCCGTACCCGATAAAGTCACCGACTGAGAGGTGCTTATTGACATACAGAATGGGCTGAAATAACTGATGATGGCTGTCGGCGCTGCCGTGATAGTTACCGAAGTCGTGACAGGAACTGCCGCACAACCACCGGATGCCGGTATGGTATAGGTTACAGTATACGTGCCAGCAGTACTTGAGCTGGGAATAATGGAGCCGCTGGATGCATTAAGGTTTAATCCAGATGGAGTTGAATTGTAAGTTCCGCCTGTGTATGCACCTGTGCCGCCTAGTGTAACAACCTGCGGTGTACTCAGCGACATACAGAACGGGCTGGTATAACTGATGCTGGCTGTCGGCACTGCTGTGATAGTAACCGTAGTTGTGACAGGTACTGCAGCGCAGCCACCGGATGCCGGAATGGTATAGGTTACGGTGTAGATGCCTGCAGTGCTTGAGTTAGGGATGATTGCGCCTGTAGTTGGATCAAGGTTTAATCCCACAGGTGTTGAACTGTAGGTTCCCCCCGTGTATGCACCTGTACCCGTTAAAGTCACCGGCTGGGATGTGGTTAGCGACATACAGAATGGGCTGGTATAACTGATGATGGCTGTCGGCACTGCCGTGATAGTTACCGAAGTCGTGACAGGAACTGCCGCACAACCACCGGATGCCGGTATGGTATAGGTAACTGTGTAAGTCCCTGCCGTACTTGAGCTGGGGATGATGGCGCCGGTGGATGAATTAAGGTTCAATCCTGATGGAGTTGAAGTGTAAGTTCCGCCTGTGTATGCACCGGTGCCTACCAGTGTAACAGCCTGCGGTGTGCTCAGCGACATACAGAATGGGCTGGCATAACTGATGCCTGCTGTCGGCACTGCCGTGATAGTCACTGTTGTCGTGACAGGAACAGCCGCACAACCTCCGGATGCCGGAATGGAATAGGTTACGGTGTAGATGCCTGCAGTGCTCGAGCCGGGAATGATTGCACCTGTAGTTGGATCAAGGTTTAATCCCGCAGGTGTTGAACTGTAGGTTCCCCCCGTGTATGCACCCGTACCCGTTAAAGTCACCGACTGAGAGGTGCTTATTGACATACAGAATGGGCTGGAATAAATGATGATGGCTGTCGGAACCGGAGTGATGGTTACTGAAGTCGTGACAGGAACTGCAGCACAACCGCCGGATGCCGGAATGGTGTAGGTTACAGTGTATGTCCCTGCAGTACTTGAACTGGGAATGATGGCGCCGGTAGAAGTATTAAGGTTCAGTCCTGATGGGGTTGAAGTGTAAGTTCCTCCAGTGTATGCACCCGTGCCGCCGAGTGTAACAGCCTGCGGTGTGCTCAGCGACATACAGAACGGGCTGGCATAACTGATGCTGGCTGTCGGAACCGGCGTGATGGTAACCGAAGTAGTAATCGGAACATCGCCACAACCTCCGGATGCCGGAATGGTATAGGTAACGGTGTATGTACCTGCAGTACTTGAGCTGGGAATGATGGCGCCGGTCGAAGGATTAATGTTTAATCCCCCTGGGGCTGAGGTGTAGGTCCCACCTGTGTATGCGCCCGTTCCGGTTAACGTAACTGCCTGCGACGTACTCAGCGTTATGCAGAATGGGCTGGCATAGGTTATGGTGGCTGTCGGTATTGGAGTAACAGTCACAGAGGTTGTTACAGGAACTACAGGACAACCACCGGATGCCGGTATAGTATAGGTTACAG
>Ga0079306_1000581_pt1 | contig 32180 bp, 21 predicted proteins | sample Methanotroph_Enr_FD_79181 | JGI IMG/M metagenome (GOLD analysis project Ga0079306, IMG submission 79181) | Enriched soil microbial communities from Old Woman Creek wetland in Ohio, USA - Methanotroph_Enrichment_5 | ecosystem: Environmental > Terrestrial > Soil > Wetlands | place: USA: Ohio... | reverse complement strand
GGGACATGAGGTGGGGGACATGAGGTGGGGCGGCACGTAGAATGCCGCCTTTCCTTTAGATCGTGCCAGCCTCTTTGCGCTGGCGATAGTCGGCGATGATCTTGGCGTGGTCGAAGCAAAGCGGTTGGGGCAGGGCGTCCAGCGGGAATACCGCAAGTCCCGCGGCATCGTCGCCAGCCTTTGGGGTGCCGGTCGCGGTGGAGACGTAGACGGTCGAGATGTTGTGGCTGCGGGCGTCGCGTGCCGGGTCCGAATAGCACCCCAATAGCTGCAGATCGCCAATGGTGAGAGAGGTTTCTTCCAGCATCTCCCGGCGTGCGGCGTCTTCCAGGCTTTCGCCGTAGTCCACGAAGCCGCCGGGGATGGCCCAACCGAACGGCTCGTTGCGGCGCTCGATGAGAACGATCCCCTCGGGGAGCTCGATGATCACGTCCACCGTAGGCAGCGGGTTACGGTAATCTTTCACCTTGGCGCCGCAGGCGGGACAAGCGAGATAGCTGAAGGGCATGGGGGCCTCCGGTAGGGCGTGCGGTTGATCAGTCCGATCCGACCGATGCGTCCGATCGCCGGGGTTGCACAGCGCGCCGCAAATTGGGCACAAAAAAAGGGAGGAACCACGTCCTCCCTTATTATGTATAATCGAGCAGGGTTTATTTCTTCTTCTTTGCCCCTGCTGCTTTCTTGGAAGCCTTGAGCGGGTTGACCTTGGCATCGTCGGTCTTGAGCTCGACCTTGACGTGAGTTGCGAAGTTGCAGATGCCGGCGGTCCATTTCTTTTCGGGAGCCGGATATGCGCTGCAGACCTGCCCGATGGTGCCGGTTACTACCCTATCACAACCTTCGCAATTCTCCACGATGAGCTGGCAAGAGCCCTCGGTAAAGACGCAACCCTGCTTGCCCCAGAAAGTACACTCGGCACCAGGAATAACTGTTTGACACTGCATGATAAATCCTCCCTCAATTACTTTGAAATCGTTGACGAAAGTAACTGTACCAATTTCGAAAGAAAAATGTCAACCCTAAATGTTCGCAACTTTTTGGCTTCTACTTGACTCTCCAAAACCTATGCAGTAATCTTTATCAATTCTCATTTTAGCTGTCTACGTGTGGTCTCGGCATCCATGGGGTTCCCCCCGGAAAACCGCCTCCCGAACAGCGACCATTCATTAGATTTAGGAGGCTTTATGCAGCGTATCACCTTTGGCACCTCTGGCTGGCGTGGCATTTTGTGCGAGGATTTTATCTTCGAAAACGTGAAGGTAGTCACCCAGGCGATCGCGGACAACGTGAAGGCTTCGGGTGAGGCCGGCAAGGGGGTCATCGTCGGTTATGATTCGCGTTTCATGGGTGAAGCCTTTGCACGGGAGTCCGCCCAGGTGCTGACCGGCGCCGGCATCAAGACCTTCCTCTGCGTACGCGACACGCCGACTCCGGTGATCGCCTTCGAAATCCTGAGAAGGGGCACCGCGGGCGCCATCAACTTTACGGCCAGCCACAATCCCCCCGAGTACAACGGCATCAAGTTCTCTCCGTCCTCGGGCGGTCCGGCGCTGCCTGAGACTACCAACGACATCGAGCGGCGCGCCAACGAGATGATGGGCGAGGTCTGCTACCAGGAATGCCCGCTGGAGCAGGCGGCGCAAAAGGGGCTTCTGGAAGAGATCGATCCGATGCAGGGATACCTCGACGACCTGTCACGCAAGGTTGATTTCGCCGCCATCGCCAAGCTCGGTACCATCGCCGTCAACCCGCTCTACGGCACCGCCCGTGGCTACCTGGCCGAACCGCTCAAGGCGCACGGCGTCAACGTGGTGCTGATGAACGCCAACCGCGATCCCTACTTCGGCGGCTTCCCGCCCGAACCCTCGGAGAAATACATTCAGGACTTCATCAAGCTGGTGCAGCAGGACCCGGAGATCAAGCTGGGAATCGCCACCGACGGCGACGCCGACCGCTTCGGCATCGTGGACGCCGACGGCGGCTTCATCGAGCCCAACTACATCATCGCGCTGCTACTCGACTATCTGGTCCGGGTGAAGGGGATGACCGGTGGGGTGGGGCGCAGCGTGGCCACCTCGCACCTGGTGGACGCGGTCGCCAAGATGCACGATGTGAAGGTTTACGAGACGCCGGTGGGTTTCAAGTACATCGGCGAATTGATCACCCAAGACAAGATCATCATCGGCGGCGAGGAGAGTGCCGGGCTCACCATAAAGGGACATGTTCCCGAGAAGGACGGCATCCTGGCCTGCCTCCTGGTGGCGGAGATGGTCGCCCACGAGCGGAAAACGGTCAAGGAACTTTTGGAGCGTCTCTACGAGAAAGTGGGGCGCTACCTCACCAAGCGGGTGAACATAACCCTCTCTGCCGAGCTGGAAGCGATCTTCCCCGAACGCATCGCCGCCACCCCCACCAGCTTCGCCGGTGTTGCGGTTAAAGAGAAGGTGACCGTGGACGGCAACAAGTTCATCCTCGAGGACGGCAGTTGGCTGTTGTTCCGCAAGTCGGGAACCGAACCGGTGGTCCGCCTGTACTGCGAGGCGTCCAGCGACGAGCGCCTGCAGGCACTGATCGGCGCCGGGCGCGAGTTCATCGTGGGTAAAGCATAGTACCTCTCCCCGCTGCAGCATTGACCGGATACATGGTGTAACCTAATGGAGCGGCTTTGATCGCGAATGGCACTCGCGCTTGAAGCCGCTTCTGCTTTCATTTTAGCCCCAGCTTTGCCGGAGGCTTTCCCCCTCCCCCCGCAGGCTCCTCCCTTATATTTATATATATCCACTGGCACCAGCGTCTTTAGTCGGCTGCCCGGAAAGCTCTCTACAGTGCCGGTTTAACGGGCAGGTGAGCTCCGTTTACGGGCGGATTTCACCCTCTTCGGGCCTGTCGGCCGACAGCGGCGACAGGCGTGTCGGGTTGCGGATCATTGATAAAGGTACTTATTAGGCCCTTTTTTGTCTTGTTGGGGAGTGCCGAGATGGGTATACTGGTTTCCGCTTTGCCGCGGAGCGGGAATTGCATGGTGTCTTGGCCAGGGTCGTGTGAAGAAAATACCCTAGCGCTATGCTGGTATTCATGGCGCTTTAGGGGTTCTCTTTCTACAATCTTTGCGCTATGATAACCGCACAAATTTAGAGGAGGGTCTATGTGGGACTATACTGATAAGGTAAAAGAACATTTCCTCAACCCGAGGAATGTCGGTGAAATAGTTGATGCGGACGCGGTCGGCGAGGTGGGAAGCCTTGCCTGCGGGGATGCCCTCAAACTCTTTTTGAAGCTCGATGAAAAGAAGGAGCGGATCGTCGATGCCAAGTTCCAGACCTTCGGTTGCGGCTCCGCCATCGCCTCATCTTCGGCTCTCACCGAAATGGTGAAGGGCAAGACCCTGGACGAAGCCCTCAAGGTAACGAATCAGGAGATCGCCGACTTCCTGGGCGGTCTGCCCGAGGAGAAGATGCACTGCTCGGTCATGGGGCAGGAGGCGCTGGAGCTGGCTATCGCCAAGTACCGCGGCGTGGAAGCTCCCAAGCACGACCATGACCACGACCACGGCCACGTCGAAGGTGGCGGGGAGATCGTCTGCAAGTGCTTCGGTCTGACCGACGTATTCCTTAAGAAGGTGATCCAGTCCAACAAGCTGCACACCGCCGAGCAGGTGACCCACTTCACCAAGGCGGGCGGCGCCTGCGGCGGCTGCATCCCGAAGATCAAGGACCTGATCGCCGAGGTGATGGGCGAAGAGAAGAAAGCCGTCCAGGAAAAACCGGCGAAGCTTACCAACTTGAGGAAGATGCAGCTCATCCAGGAAGTCCTGGAGAACGAAGTCCGTCCCCAGCTCTGGGCGGACGGTGGTGACCTGGAGCTGATCGACATCGACGGCGCCAACGTACAGGTGGCCTTCCGCAAGGCCTGTGCCGGCTGCGCCTCTTCCGGCTACACCGCGAAGTTCGTCGAGCAGAAGCTGCGTGAGCTGGTATCCAGTGATATTGTCGTCCAGGAGGTTCAGCAATGAAGGAGATCTATCTCGATAACAACGCGACAACCAAGGTGGACGAGCGGGTCTTCGAGGAGATGCGCCCCTATTTTTGCGAACTGTACGGCAACCCGAGCTCGATGCACTTTTTCGGCGGCCAGGTCCAGAAGAAGGTGGACGAGGCGCGCAGCCGGGTCGCCGCACTTCTGGGCGCCCTGCCGGACGAAATCGTCTTCACCGCCTGCGGCACCGAGAGCGACAACGCCGCGATCCGCTCAGCTATCGAGGTGTTCCCGGAGAAGCGCCACATCGTGACCAGCCGTGTCGAGCATCCGGCGGTGCTGACCCAGTGCAGAAACCTCACCAAGCGCGGTTACCGCGTGACCGAACTCAACGTCGACAGCGACGGTCGCCTCGATATGAAGGAATTGGCAGCCGCAGTCGATGAAGATACGGCCATCGTATCGCTCATGTATGCCAATAATGAAACCGGCGTGGTCTTCCCGATCGAGGAAGCCGCCAAGATCGTCAAGGAGAAAGGCGCCCTGTTCCACACCGACGCGGTGCAGGCCGTGGGTAAGATCCCGCTCAACATGGCGGCGTCCTCCATCGACATGCTCTCCCTGTCCGGGCACAAGCTGCACGCCCCCAAGGGCGTGGGGGTCCTGTACGTGCGGCGCGGCACCCCGTTCAGGCCCTTCCTGGTCGGCGGGCACCAGGAGCGCGGCCGCCGGGCCGGCACCGAGAACACCGCCTCCATCATCGCCATGGGTAAGGCGTGCGAACTGGCACACCTGCACATGGACGAGGAGAGCGGGCGGGTGCGCGACCTGCGTGACCGGCTCGAGCGCGAGCTGACCGCACTCATACCCAACACCAGGATCAACGGCGGCGGCGCCGATCGTCTCCCCAACACCCTCTCCATCGCCATGGAGTTCGTCGAGGGCGAAGGTATCCTGCTGCTCTTGTCCGAGAAGGGCATTTGCGCCTCCTCCGGGAGCGCCTGCACCTCCGGTTCGCTGGAGCCGTCCCACGTGCTGCGCGCCATGGGCGTTCCCTTTACCTGCGCCCACGGTTCGATCCGTTTCTCGCTCTCCAGGTTCACAACCGATGCCGAAATCGACGCGGTGATCAGGGAACTGCCGCCGATCATCAAACGCCTGCGCGACATGTCGCCGTTTGGCAGAGAGTTCCTCTCAAAGCAGTAAGTCAACCGGGAGACGACTTCCACCTGACGCCTAAAAAGGGATGAGCGATATCGGCTCATCCCTTTTTTCATGCACGCTTGGCCCATCACAACTGTCACAGGCGTCAAAACTTCAGGAAAAGCCGTAAACTCTGCTGGCTAGCTGCAATTCAGATTCTGTTGTGTTATAAAATCATACGTTCATTGTGCCTCAGTTCCTGCCGTTATGAGCTGACCGCGCAGATTAGATAGACCTGGATGCTGAAGGAGTTTCATGCCCAACCAGCCAATCGTACTCAAGACCGACCAGCTCACACGCAGCATCGGCGGCAGGAAACTTGTCAGCGAGGTCAGCGTTGCCGTCCGCTCGGGCGAGGTGCTCGCGGTCGTCGGCCCCAGCGGCTCGGGCAAGAGCTCCTTTTTGCGTCTGCTGAACCGCCTGGACGAGCCGACTTCCGGTACGGTCTTCCTCCAGGACGTCGACTACCGCCAGATACCGCCCAGCGAACTGCGCCGCAAGGTCGGCATGGTGACCCAGCGCGCCTTCCTGTTTCCCGGTACCGTTTCCGACAACCTGAACTTCGGCCCGCGCCAGCGTGGCGAGCAGCTGACCCCGGAAGTCGCCCAGGATCTCCTTGCCCGGGTAGGTTTGCCGGGTTACCTGGATCACGACGTGGCGTACCTTTCCGGCGGCGAGGCGCAGCGCGTCTCCATCGCCCGGGCACTGGCCAATACCCCCGCCGTGCTTCTCCTGGACGAGCCGACCTCAGCGCTCGACGAGGCGAGCAAGTCCGGGGTCGAGAGCCTCTTGCACGACATCATCCGGGAACGCTCGCTCACCTGCGTCATGGTGACCCACGACGTCGCGCAAGCGGCACGGATGGCTAGCGCGGTGCTGGTGCTGGAGGCGGGACACGTGGTGCAGCACGGGACGGTCCAGGAGGTGATGCATGCTTAACCGGTTCTTCACCGACCAGCTCTACCTCGGCCTGGCCCAGTCCGGGGCGGCTGCCGCGCTCGCCTTCGTCGTGGTGCTGGTGGCCCGCTGGCGCAAGGTCCACCTGGAGAGCGAAGCTGCCATTGCACTGGTGCGTGGACTGCTGCAGATCGTCGCGGTGGGATCGGTCTTGGTGGTCTTGTTGCGCGGCCCGCAATGGACCAGCGGTTTTCTGCTGGCGGCCATGGTACTGGCGGCCGGAGCCATTTCCTCCCGGCGCGCCAAGGGAATTCCCGGAACCTATCAGGTTGCCATCTGCTCCATCGGCTGTGGCGCGGGCTCGGTTATCGCCGTCATGACCTGGCTCGGAGTAATCGACACGGCCATCACCTCGCTCATTCCGGTGGGGAGCATGCTGATCGCCAATGCCATGAACACCACCGGCCTGGCGTTGAATCGCTTCCGTTCCGATGTGCTCGCCCACGTGGGGGAGATCGAGGCCGCCCTGGCGCTGGGAGCCCGTCCCAACGAGAGCATCGCCCCTTACGTCCAGGCATCCTTCGAGACCAGCCTGATTCCGGCGATAGATTCCCTGCGTTCGCTGGGGATCGTCTGGATTCCCGGGTTGATGGCGGGGATGCTCCTGTCCGGCTCGCGCCCCATCTACGCCGCCATCTACCAGTTCGTCGTGATGGCGATGATCTTCGCATCGTCCGGGCTCACCTCGCTCATCAGCACCCTGCTGATCCGCACCCGCGCCTTCACGCCAGCCGAGCAACTGCTGCTGAGAGCGGATGCCTTTACTCCGAAACCGTCAAGATAGCTTTAGTATTGCCGCCACAACTCCAACCCCTGGTAGGCGCTCTGGAAGCCGAAGGAACGCAGGGGGGCGGCGTAGGGCGAGGTGGCGGCGGGCTTGCCGTTGATGCTCTCCACAATGACCCGCTTGACCGGGTTGAACTCCCTGGTCAGCAGTACCCTGAAAAGGGAGAGGTACTCCGGGATGTGCGGGTCGCTAGGTGGCACCAGCAGCTCCAGCTCTTTCCCGTAGCGCCGGGAGACGAGCACCAGGCGCGCGCCGTGGTAGACCAGGTGCGTCGAGGGGAGGCGCGACGGGAGCTTCTCGGGAAGCGCTTCCAGACCGCTGCCGCACAAGGAGGCCGGGTCGGCCGCGTTGATCCAGTACACCGCCTCCTTCGGCAGACCGGCACTCAACATCCGGAACGCCTCTGGGGAGATGAACTGCAGTCCGGGGATCCCGTTGAAGAAGTTCCCGGATAAAAGCTCTCCCGAGAGCTCCATGATGCGCAGGGTGCGGAACAGTACCCGCCACTGGAGCGGGGGCAGCTCCCGCTGCAAAAGCTCCTTGAACAGGATGCCGTAACGATCCAAGAGCACCCGCACCCTTTCCTTGTTCAACTCCTCTCGCTCCAAAAGATCCGCCACCGGCTTTTCGGCCGGGACCAAAAACCAGTTGCCGGTTCCCTCCTGCTCCTTGTGCCAGCGGCGCGCCAGGGTGGGGCGCAGGCCGCTTTGCTCCTGCGCCTGGTGCTGAACGAATTTGTTCAAAATTCCCTTGCGCACGCTGGCGAAGGAGTCGTTGCTGATCTCTCCCTTCCATGCCAATTTCCAAAGCTCAGATACGACCGCTGCCGACGGCAGTCCGGTGCTCAGGCAGATTCCCGGCAGGGTGTAGCGCCCGTTGGGGTCGGGGAGCAGGCGTTCGATGGCTGCCGCGTCGGCCGAATCGCTCAGCGGGTTTTGCAGCTGGAAGAGGTCGAGCTCCTCGGGAAAGGCGAAGGTCAACCGCTGCGCGCCGCAGCCGAGCCACAGGAGATCGCTCGTCTGCATCAGGCTGTCCAGCCACGAGGTGAAGTAGGGCTCCAGGCGCGCCGGCAGCACCTCCTGCTCCCAGGCGCCGGCCGGCAGCGGGTGCCCGAGCAACTGGTCGAGCCGGTCGCGCAGGTCGTTAAGTGCGGTGCCGCGCTGCACCACCCCTTGGAAAGTGGCGAGAAAGAGCGGCAGTGCCGCCAGCTCCAGCGCCTCGAAAGCCGGCCTGCGCGAGCGGCGCAGCATCCTCAAAAGCGCTTCGAGGTTGGACGCGTCGCACACCTCGGCGGTGTTGCCGTCCTCGGTGAACTGGTCCACCAGGAGGAGGTCGCTTTCCTCCAGCGCATGCAGCGCCTCGTTAAGCTCCGTTTCTTGCAGCGCCAGGGTTCTTGCGAGCCAGGAGACCTGGACCGGTCCGTAATAGCAGAGGAAGGTACCCAGCAGTTTCACCGTCGAAGGGTCTTCCTGGTCGAAAAGCTGACCAGCGTTGCCCGCTTCGCTGTGCCGGGCCGCCAGCCTCTGCAGCGAGCGATTCAGCGCCTGACGCGACGCTTCGTTATCGAGTAGCGGCTGAACCTGCAGCTCGCTCGGAGCGCGCAGTAGCCCGCGCGCCAGGTCGGGGAGCTTCTCGACGGCACCGATCACGGGGGCTGCCGACCCCGATATCTGGATCCGGGCGACCCTGCCGGCCACCTCGGTCTGCAGCTCGCGGATATCCAGAGCGTAGTCGCGCTCCATGGCGGAAAGCAGCACCGACCATTCTCCGGCCGGTATCAGCACCCGCTCCTTCACCCAGTCGGTAAGCTCGTGCGCCGACTCGGGCGGGTAGCCCGGTGCGGTGCGCTGCTGTTTCGCCTCGAACTCCCGGATCAGCGCCGTGGGGATGCGGGGGCGCAACTGCGCGGAAAAGGCGAGCTCCTTCAGCAGGTCCTGGCCCAGTCCTGATGGCCGGCCGGCAGCCGAACTGTCGTCCTGGTAGACATAGGTGTTGGTCTGGCTCCAGATGAGGCCCCGGGCTAAAGGCGAGGGGATCGTCGTGAAGCACTGGCTCACCCTGATTTCTGCGTCCCTGATTTCGCGCAACAGCTGCTTCAGGTGGGTGAGGTCCAAGTCGTCCTGAAGCGCCGACCGCCAGGTCTCCAGCAGGATGGGAAAATCCCGGTAGCGCTGCACGGCGGCGAAGAGCTTTCTCGAACGCTGCCGGTTGAGCCAAAGCGGCATCCGGCGCTTCACGTTGGTCTTCGGGAGCAGGAGCGCCCGACCGGCGTTCTCGCGGAACCGTGCACCGAAGTAGGCGCTTCCCTCCAGCGAGACTCTGAGCAGCGCCTCGATCTGCTCGGGTGCGACCAGCTGTAAAAGGGTGCGCAGGTCGGTCTCGCGGGGGAGCAGCAGGGCGATGCCGTCGTTGTTGTAGAAGGCCTGCAGCGGATAGCCGTATTCCCGCTCCCAAGCGGAGCACAAAGCGAGGGTGAAGGGGCGGTTCACCGCGTTGCCCCACAGGGTGTGCAGGATGATCTGTCGCTCGCCAGGCCGGGTGTCCGGGTCGTGGTACTCCTCGACCAGGAGGTGGTGGCGGTGCGGCAGCTCACTTCCGGTCGCCTCGCGCTGCTTGTCCAGGTACCCGGTAAGCGCCTGCGCCGCGCCTTTATCCATGAAGTGGCGCTCGCCGAGTTCGCGCTGCAGTTCCGCGTTGTCGAGCCCTTGCGAGCAATGCTCCAGGAACTGAGCGATCTTCTCGGAGTAATAAAAGTCCCGGTCCAACTCCTCGGCACGCCAAAACGGGATGATCTGCTGGCTCTGGCGGGTCGGCACCACCTGCACCGCGCTGTGGGTGATCTCGGTGATCTGCCAGACCTGCGCCCCCAGCGAAAACGTCTCGCCGGTCCTGCGCTCCCAGACAAACTCCTCGTCCAGCTCGCCGATCTTAGCGCCGTTTTCCTTAAGGCGCAGGTCGAAGTAGCCGCGCTCGGGGATGGTGCCGCCCTGCAGGAACAACAAGAGCGAGAGCGCCGGCCGGGTGGCGATGGTGTTGGCCAGCCGGTCCACCGTGGCGCGGGGGCGCAGTTCGTGGACGTGGGAATCGGCATAGCGTCCCTCGAGCATGCCGATCACCAGGTCGAACTGCTGCCGGACCAGGTTGCGGTAGGGGTAGCTCGTCTTCAGGAAGTGGTACAGCTCGTCCAGGTCCCAGGTCTCGGTGAGCGCCATGGACAAGACGATCTGCGCCAAGAGGTCGAGCGGCGCCTCCACCGGGTGCAGTTCCTCGATCTCGCCCTCGGCGATGGCGCGGGCCACCACCGCCGCGGCCACGAAATCCATGCCGGCCGTCGGGAACAAAAGCCCATGGCTCACCTCGCCCACGCCGTGGCCGGAGCGGCCGATGCGCTGGATGGCCGAGGAGATGGAGCGCGGCGTCTGGATCAGTACCACCGTGTCGAGCTTACCGATATCGATGCCGAGTTCCAGCGAGTTGGTGGCGACGATGGCCTTCAACTCGCCGCGCTTCAGGCGCTCCTCGACGGCGAGCCTGATCTCGCGCGACAGCGATCCGTGGTGCGAATAGGCGAGTTCCTCGCCGGCCTGCTCGTTGATCAGGCGGGTCACCCGTTCCGTCGTGCGCCGCGAGTTGGCGAAGAGCAGGGTGGAGCGCTGCCGGGCGATGATCTCGCCGAAGCGCCGGGCGAGCGTCGGCCAGAGCGCCTCGCCGTTGTCCGTCTCATCGGGCGCGCTCACCGTGAGGCTGAAGCGCTTGCTCCGCTCGCCCCGGATAAGCGCCACCGGGCGCCTGCGGTACACCCCGTTCAGCTCGGTGAAACCTCCCACAAACTCGGCCACCGTCTCCAGCGGGCGCACCGTGGCGGAGAGGGCGATGCGCTGGAATTCGCCGCTCAACGGCACGAGCCGCTCGACCGCCGTGATCAGGTGGGTGCCCCTTTTGCTGTCGGCCACCGCATGGATCTCGTCGAGGATGACCGTCGCGATCTCGGTCAAGAGGTGCCTGCTGCCGCGCGAGGTCAGCAGGATGTTCAAGCTTTCCGGCGTGGTGATGAGAATCTCGGGAGGTGTGCGCAGCATGCGCCGGCGCTCGTTGCCGGGCGTGTCGCCGCTTCTGGTTAGGACCTGCAGCTCAGGGAAGGGCACCCCGGCCCGCTCGAAATATCCCTTGAGCTCTTCCAGCGGGGTGATCAGGTTGCGGCGCACGTCGTTGTTGAGCGCCCGAAGCGGCGAGATGTAGAGGACCCTCGTCTGGCCGCGCGACCAGGCGCCGGTGACCAGCTGGTTGATGGCCCAGAGGAAGGCCGCCAGCGTCTTGCCGCTTCCGGTGGGCGCAGTAACCAGCACGTGACGGCCCTGCATCACCTCCTCCCAGGTTTGCTTCTGGACATCGGTGGGCTGGCCCAGGGTCTCGGTGAACCAGGTGGCAATCAGCGGATGGAAATTGTCCAGTATCTGTGTCTCCATGCTGCTCCCTCTGTCTCAGGTGTACCTCTTTCAGTATATCGCGTACCGCTGTGGCCGTGCAACGCGAGGGGGCACCGACAGGTAGTGGCAAAATGCGATTCCCCTACCTGGAAGATGCCTGTCAGTAAATTTCCTCCCGAATATGCGCATTATCGAGATTTAATCGGCAAAAATCCTGTACTAGTGCAGAATTCTCTTTGTAAATATTCTTTCATGTGGTACATCCAAGCTGGCAGTGGCTTTTCATACGGGTTTCGCAGCTGATCGATGACCTCACCAATTCCAGGTCTGCGTATGACCTACGAGCGTGAGACGAACGAGGCACAGCGAATTATATGTGCACCATAAAGGAAACCTCAATCATAGCGATGGAACACGACACGGGTATGGAACAGGGCCTCTTCAGGCTTTTGTGCCTGTCCGCTGCTCTGTTGACACTTCTGGTGATCGTTCCCGTCGAGACGGCAATCGAGCTGCCGACTCCGGTCCTTCTCCTGGACACCGGCTTCGGCCTGACCGCACTCTGCCTCTACCTCCAGTCGCGCCGGGAACGCTACCTGGTCAAGACCCTTTTCTTCCTCTACCTTACCGACCTCACCTGCAACTGGTTCGCGGTGAACGGTTCGCAGGGCAGCATCCCCTTTTTCTATTTCAACGCTTTCATCTATGCACTCATCTTTTTCCGCGGGCGGCAGCGCTGGTTGCTTTTGGTACTGGCCATCGTCGACGTGGCGCTGCTTCTCGTTGCGGAGAGCATCTTTCCTACCTGGACGACGGTTTACCCGAGTACACGCAGCCGCCTGATCGACCTGGCCGTCACGCTTATCCTGAGCGCTGTCTCCTGCACGATCATGATCTGGGCGGTTTTGTCCAGCTACGACAAGGAGCAGCGGAGATTGCGCAGCCTCAACGCCGACCTGGAGCGGACCATCGCCGAGCGTACCGAGGCAGAGCAATCGCTGCGCCACAACCGTGAAATGCTCAACGCCGTCATCGAAGGGACCTCCGACGCCATCTATGCCAAGGATACCGAGGGGCGCTACATCCTTTTCAACGGCGGGGCCGCGCGCATGACCGGCAGATCCGCCGCACAGGCTCTGGGGCAGGGCGACAGCTACCTCTTTTCCGCCGAAGTGGCTGCCATCATCGAGGCGATGGACCGGGAGATCCTGGCCAGCGGCGAGGTGCGCACCCTCGAGCATGTACTCGACAACTGGTGCGGCGAAAAGGTGGTGGTGCAGGCCACCAAAGGTCCCTTGCGCGACGATAAAGGACGCATCGTCGGCGTGTTCGGCATTTCCCGCGACGTGACCGAGAACCGGCGCGTAGAGAACGAGATCCGGATGCTCAACGCAGAGCTGGACCAGCGCGTGACCGAACGGACCGTGCGCCTTGAGGCCGCCATCAAGGAGCAGGAGTCCTTCTGCTACTCGGTCTCGCACGACCTGCGCGCGCCGCTGCGCCACATCAACAGCTACAGCGCCATCCTCATGGAGGAGTGCGACGAGTGCCTCACCCCCGTGGCCCGCGACTACCTGGAACGGATCCGCAGCTCCAGTCGCAGCATGGGGAAGCTGATCGACGATCTCCTGGAGCTCTCCAAGATAGGGCGCTCCCACCTGCAGGAGTCGGCGGTGAACCTGAGCGATATTGCCTGGAAGATCTACCGGGGTCTGCAGCACGTCGAACCGGAGCGCAAGGTGGAGTTCAGGGTGGAGCGCGACCTGAAGGTGCACGGCGACCGCATCCTGCTGCAGCAGGCGCTGACCAACCTGCTGGACAACGCCTGGAAGTATACCAAGCTGAGGGACGCTGCCTGCATCGAACTGGGAAAGGTGGCCGCGGGGGACCAGGAGACGTTCTTCGTGAGGGACAACGGGGTCGGTTTCGATATGGCGTACCGGGACAAGCTCTTTGGCGCCTTCCAAAGGCTGCACGGTTCGGAGTACGCTGGGACCGGGATCGGTCTTGCAACGGTGAAACGGATCGTCAAGCGCCACGGCGGCAAGGTCTGGGCCGAAGGGGCGGTCGACGCGGGGGCGACCGTCTACTTCACCCTTCCCGGACGGGGGGAGTCCCTCCTGACTCCCGGCGTTCTGATCGGGGTCTCGGGGGGGGGCAAGGGTGAGAGTCAGGCGAGCAGGTAGCTCGTGAGGTCGATATTCTTCAAAAGGGGGTCCACCGGCGAGACGATGGCCGCATAGCGCTTGCCGTCGCTCTCGGCGAGGCTCACCAACCGCGGCTGCTCCAAAAGCTGTCCCGCGGCGTCCATGATGACCTTGACCCCGGGCGGCACGCTCTCCATGGGATGCGGCTTCACCACCAGGGCTATCTCGTTGTTATCCAGCCGGACCAGGGTCCCCACCGGATATTCCCCCATCATCTTCTCGAACTGCTTGACCAGTTCGGCGTTGAGCGAGGTGCCGGCCAGACGGTGCATGATGTCCATGGCGGCCTTGGGGAGCGTGGGCACGTTGTAGGTGCGCAGGGTGGTGATCGCGTCATAGCAGTCGGCCACGGCCACGATCTCGGCGAAGTCGCTGAAGGAGCGGTCGCTGGCCCACTCGGGGTAGCCGGTCCGGTTGAACTTTATGTGGTGCCCGAGCACCGCGTCCGCCACGCGTGGGCTGATGTCCCGCATCTTGCCGACGATCTCGGCTCCCGCCTCGGCGTGCTTCTTCATCTGCTCGAACTCGTCTGCCGAAAGCTTCCCCGGGCTGTTCAAAATCGCCTTGTCCACCGTGGTTTTGCCGATGTCGTGCAACAGCCCCGCGGTGTTCAGGTCGCGCAGCGATTCCTTCTCGAATCCCAAAAAAGAACCCAGGCTGAGCGCCAGGATGCCGACGTTCACGCTGTGGCTAAAGGTGTAGTTGTCGTAGTCCTTGATCATGGCGAGCCCAAGGAGCGTGGTCGGATCCTTCATAGTCACCGAGACCATGTTGTCCACCACCGTGTTGATCCACTCCCCGGTGGGAATCCTGCCGTTTTCAACCTCCCGCATGGTGTCGCGCACGGCGTTCAAGGCCTGAAAATAGGTGCGCGAGGGGAGGCTCAGGTCGTCTGCGCTGGCCGAGTCTTCATGGTCGATCCCCACCTTGATGTTGCGGATCCCCTTCTTCTCCATTTCTCCGGGCAGCTCGTCGGCCGCTATCTCCCTGCGGGCGAGCAGGGTGGAGAAGGCGAACAGCTCGTCGCGGGTCACCCCGGCCGTCACAGTGAGCGCCTCGATCTTCTTCTTGGTCAGACGCTCGGCCAGGTCGGCGACCGCGGGGGGCGGGGTGACCAGCAGGCGGTTATCCAGGAAAAAGGTCCCTTCGACCACGCCGAAATGGACCTGGCTGCGCTCGCTGAGCAACTCGTCGAGGATGCCGGTTAACTCCTGCAACGGCTGTCCCACCGCCGGGTGGGTCAGGGGGTAGAGCATGACGGTTCGTATGGAAGAGGCGAGCAAGGTGGCTACCCGCTGCGCTATCTGGGTGGTGATTTCAGTCATGGTGGTCCGGATTCCTTTTGCTCAGGGCGTCCAGGTCCGCCGAGGCGATCCGCCCCAAGTGGCCGCCGCCCGCTGCCACCTGCGTCAGAAACTGGTGCGCCTGATCGCCGCCCAGGTTGCCGATGGCCTCGAGGGCTGCGACCTTCAGCCCGTTCCAGCGGCCGGGAAAAAACCAGTACCTGCGTAGGACCATCTTGAAGAGTGGATCGAGGGCCCGGCGGTCGCCGATCTTTCCGACCGCGTGCAGGGCCTCCTTTTTGAGCGGCGTGATCCTGCCCCGCAGGTCCCGCTTCCAGATGAGCTGCAGAAGCGGCTGGAGCGCCCTGTTGTTCCTGGTGTTCCCAAGCCAGGTGATGGCATGCTGCGCGATGGCCTGGTCCGGGTCCTGCATCAGTTCCAAAAGCGCCTGGGTGGCCTCCATGCCGCCGATGAAGGCAAGGGCGCGGATCGACTCCATGCGCACCCGGTTGTCGCTGTGGTGGGCGGTCTGCACCAGCCCCTTCACGGCGTCCCGGCTCCCCAGTTCGGCCAGGATGGCGATCGCGGCCAGGACCACCTGCCATCTGCCGTCCTTCAAGAGCGCGAAAAGGGCCGGTTCGGCCGGGGAACCGATGCGCAGAAGCGCCGTGGTAAACGTCTTGCGCGAAGCCTTGAAGCCGACCGCGATGAGGCGCCGGATCACGGGCTCAACGACCTCGGCTCCCACGGTCTGCAGGATGAGGAAAACCAGTTCCTTCTGGCCGGATTCGGCATCCCCCAGGTGATCCAGCAGGTGCTCGGTCAGTTCGCCCGGGGTGAGCTGCTGCAGGACCGCGAGCGCCTGTTGCCGGCAAGCGGCGCTCCTGGTCGGGTCCGTGTGCTGCTCGATCAGGGCGACCAGGACTGCGAAGAGCCGGTCGAAACTGCGCTCCTGCCTCAGCGGCTGCGCCTTGACCAGGAGCAGCTGAGCCAGCTGACGGTACTGGTTGTCGGCACTCTCCAGGGACATAAGTTCCAGAAGTTCCTCGATGCTCATCTGGCTCAGCCGGTCCAGTTCCTCGCCTCCGAGCTGGGTGCAGGGCTGGGCCGGATCGCCTCCCTCTCCCTGTAACGGGGCGGACGTCGCCTCGGGCTCCTGTTCCCCCTTTTTGCGGGTAAAAACGGCCGTGATGTCGATCTCGTTGACCGCGATGGTCTCGATGCCGCTTTGTTTCAGCAGGGCGGTCAGGCCGCCGGCGGCGACGATCTTGGGAGGGTCCTGCGACAAGAGCGAAAGGAATCCGGTGAAGTCGGAGAAGGAAATGGCGGGGAGCACCACGAGCCGCTGGATTTCCCGGGCGAAGAGCTCCTGGGCCAGCGCTTTGGTCATGGGGGTGCTTTCCACGGGGGTCCGGCCGTCGGCGAAGCTGAAGCCGTTGCGATTGACGACGAACGACAGCATCTCGCCCTTGGCGGCGTGGGCCAGGGTTTGGAAGGAACCGTGCAGAATCCGCTCACGCAGCGGGTGGCTCTCCGGATAGAAGGAGTACGCCTTCAGTGCCTTGTAGGTCCCGGCCAGCGCGGTCTTGCACGCCGCAGCCGCAGTCCCGCGCGGTGCGGGCGGCGTGACGCTATTTTTTTTGCTATCAGGCATGTCTCTTCCCGTAATAGGTGGGAGATGTTAGCGTAAACGCGAAGATTTTTCAAACTATTAGCGCATCTTGCTCCTGATGCTTGATAGCCACGCGGCATAAGGTCGATCAGCTGTCCAAGGATGACGGCTGGCGTCTCAATCCAAAAAGGCGCTCTGACAGCCCCGAGCCTAAGCTTAGCTGAGATTTATACAGCATGGGAGCCGCTGATTCAATGAATTCTTAATGGGATTGTAATGCGGTGCCGGAAAGGAGCTGCGGGGGAGGCTCGAGGTGAACTTGCGTGGGCAAGCTGGCGAGTTAGCGGTTTCTCTAATCCCTGCTTTCCCAGTTCACGCCCACCGCGTAGGCCATACAACGCTCGAAGATCGGGTAGTCGAGCCGGGGTGGTATCGCACCGGGCATCAGGGCGTCCAGGTTGCTCCGGTCGAAGTTGCGGGTGTCGCTCAGGTAGGGTCGATAGGGCTCGATCAACTTGTTGAAGAGCGACTCGGCCGGGTTTTGCCGGAACCACTTAGGCGGGCTGCCGTAGCGGATCTCGATCCCTTTCAGGTTCAGGAACTGTTCGCAGAAACAGGCGAGTTCCTCCATGGTGCTGGGGGTTGTGCTGGTCACGTGATAGATGAGGCCGGGGCGGGACTGGTCGATGATCTTGAGCGCCGCATCGGTGAAATAGTCTATGGGGATGAGGTTCAGGTGGCCCCGATGGGCGAGAAAGATCCTGAGCGGCAGGTGGAGCAGGCCATTGGCGTCGAGCCGGATGCCGCAGGCGCTCGCCCTCGCTCCGCCGTGCGAGCCGATGTCGTCGAGGTAGATCCCCCTGATCAGGTGCAGCGCCTTGACGTGGTGGTAGAGCGCGGTGAAGCTGTTGGAGCGTCCGCTGCGCGCATCGCCGTAGACGATGGAGGGGCGCAGGATGCTGAAGGGTACGCCCGCCCCGCCGCAGCGGGCTGCCACCTCCGCCTCCGCCCGCGCCTTGGTCTCCTCGTAGATGTTCGCGAAATCCTCCCGCTGCACCGGCTCTTCCAGGCAGCGGGAGTCGGAGAGCCCGGCGACATAGGCGGTGCTCACGTAGTGGAAAAAGGGCGCCCGGCTCGCCTTGGCCAATCCGATCACTTCATTCAGGCTGTGGACGTTGGTCTCCAGGGACTGGTTCTGATGGGCGCGTCCGAACCGCGTGTCGGAGGCCAGATGCACGATGCGGCGCTTTCGGCTGCAGATTTCGGTGTAGCGGGCCGGCTCAAGTCCCAGCCTGGGTTTGAGCAGGTCGACCTCCGCGGTTTCGACCCGGTCAGCCAGCTCTTCCAGTCCGAACCAGGCGAGCAGCCGGGCGATCCTTTCCTCAAGCGGCACGCCCGCCGTTGAGCGCCCCAGCACCACGACCCGGTCGCCCCGCTCGATGAGCGCGGCCATCAGGTGGCTCCCAAGAAAACCAGTTGCACCGGTCAGAACAAAATCAGCCAATGCTTCCTCCCGATTCGACCTATTACGAGCTACGAGTGCCCGGCAAGCCTGCGTCCTGCTGTATCCACCATGAAACCGCTCACCCCCTGGGCACCGCGGTGTACAGCAGGTTCTCCATCCTGCAGAACCCCTGGTACAGCACGTAGCGCATCCAGCGGATGGTCCCGGTCCGCTCGCCGTACTCGTCCAAAACGCGGGCCACTTGCGGAACCGCCAGGCGCACGCGCCCGATCTCCTCCTCGTCGCACTGATCCACGTAGTAGTCATATTCGAAGATGCAGCGCTTGCCGCTGTCGACCGGGGCGATGAAACCGACTTCGTGCTTGATCCCGTGGCGTTGCGCGATGGCCTCGAACTCGCCGCACAAGGCGCCGATCAGCGCGCTCTCCAGCGGGAGATAGACGAGGATCGGGAAGAAGTGCTTTTCCCGCCCGACGCGGGAGCTGGTGATTCTGAACATGTTGAGCCAGACCAGGTCGGTCAGTTCGGGCCGGGCGTAGAGCCGCTCGTGGAACTCCCGCAGCTCGGGATCGACGGCGCTGGCTAAAAGCGCCGGCGACGGGGCGAGCGCCGTCTCCGCCAGCTCGGCAAAGCCCTCCGCCTTCAGGTAGGAGAACGGCTCGTCGAAGGAGAGTTGGGCCAGAAGGTCGAGCCAGGGGGCGCTTCCCAGGCTCGGCAGACCGAGGCTGAGCGCCCGGAACAGCCGCTGGTCGATGAGTGGGCGGCCCATCTGTTTCAAGCTTCCCATGGCATAGCGGTCGCCCAGCACGAGGACCAGGCAGCCCATGCCGAGTTTCTCGCTGAGGACTGCCCTCACCTCGTTTGCCAACGCCTGGGTGGGCGACATGAAGGACGCCACGTACTCGATGCTCAGTACCCCGATGGCGAAGCCGATGCGGCGGCGGGCACACTCCCCGGCGAACTCGACCCCCTCGGCCAGGGTGGCGAACGGAACCAACGCGCCTTCCTCGTCGTCCGTCATCGGGTGGAGTTTCAGATCGGCGGCGACGCAGATGCCCGGCGTCTGCTGGACGTGGGGGTCGAAGGCGAAGAGGTTGGGGCCGTCCTTCTGGTTCATGGTGAAGCATGTGCCGTCTGGAGCGACGAAGCGGGCGTCGATGACGCCATTGCCCGAGGTGCCGTAGCTGGTCGCGAAGAGCGACAGCATCCCCGAGCAGACGATGCTGGCTACCACGAGGGCCGCCGGTTCGGCAACATGGACCCGGTAGCCCCGCGTCGTCGCTGCCCGCTGCAGTTCGAACGCCGAAACGCCGGGACCGATACGCACCGACCAGTTGGCCTCGTTGAAGACCATCTCCTGCATCCGGTTCAGGTCGATGACGGCGCCGTCGGTCAGCTCGAAGCCGAGGATGTTGCTGCCGTTGCCACGAGCGGTCCAGGTGATATCCCGTTCTTTGAACAGCCTGAGCAGGCTCGCTACCTCCTCGGCGCTGCCGGGCATGACCACGTAGGCCGGAACCCTCGGCACTGCGGTGGGGCAGGGGTCGTGGGAATAGGTGACGGCAATGGCCTGATCGCCGGTTGCCCACTCGTCCCCAACGATCTGCCGCATGCGCCTGAGCGTCTCGTCCTCGCGGGCGGGTTCCACGACGCCACCCGCCTCGACATGATCGACCAGGTACTGCTTGAGAGCTCTCATGACCCGGCTGGGGCGCAGGCCCGTGACGAAGTAGCATTGGCAGTCGCAGATGCCGCACAGGTCGCAGCTCTCGGCGATAGCGAGAGCGCCTTGGGTTACCGGCACCCTTTTTTGCCGCAGCGCGGCGTAGAGGTCCATGCGCCCCTGCGGGTAGTAGGCGACGTAGCGCTTCTTAAGGCCCGAGGCGCAGACGCCGGAGCCGAGGAAATCGATCTTGCACATGGCGTAGTGCCGGCAGTTCCGCGCGGCCAGCAGTGTCTGCTCTATCTCCTTGCCGTCAGTATCCCTCATCGGGGCCTCCATGGTTGCCTCCTCTTACCGTTCTTTCAGCGCATACCCCAGGTACATCATCCAGATGTTGCCCGATTCCACCAGGCCGAGCTTGTCGCTCAACTCCCGATAGCCGATCTCCCCGCGTGCCCTGCGGCGCAGGTAGCGCAGCACGGTGAACGGCGAGGCGTTGGGCTTCAGCCCACGGTGCTCCTGCCAGATAAGCCGGTTGCGAGCCAAGAGCGATTTCATCTCCCGGGGCCGGATGAACATCTCCCAGACATGGAGGTTGGGCGGCAGAAAAGCAAAGCTGCGCCAACGTTGGGCCAGGTCGATCACCACCAGTTTCGAAACGAGGGTGCGGTTGATGGTGTCGTAGCAAAAGACGCCGCCCGGCTTCAGCACGCGGGAGATCTCGGAGACGACTTTGGGCAGGTCGCGCACGTGTTCCAGGACGTCGCAGCAAAAGACCGCGTCGAAGGAGCGATCCGGATAGGGGAGGGCTTCTCCGGCTCCCGTCCGGTAGGCGATGGCAAGGCCGCCTGACTGCGCATGGCGCTGGGCGATCGCGATGGAGCGCTCCGAGGGGTCGATGCCGGCGGTCTCGAACCCGAACCGTGCGATCTCCTCGCAGAGCATCCCCCCGCCGCAGCCGACTTCCAGGGCCTTCTTGCCACGCGGGTCGAGACGCAGCACCCCGAACAGTTTCCGCTCCAGGTAGCCTACCCGGGCCGGGTTCAGCGAGCGCAGGATCATAAACAGGGACGAATCCGGCTGCCACCACCCCTCACGGTCCGAGCCGTAGAAGTCGTTGTCGATGCGGTCGTAGATCTCCTGCGCGACTTTCTGCATGATCCCGCCGCTCCCCTGGCTCGTGGGTCCTCATGATACAAATAAACGATCTTATGAAAGGTAGATGAAAGAGGGCTAAAGTCAAGGAGGCATAGGTAGACTGGATATAGTTGCGGTAGAGCCAGATATCCACTGAAGCAGCGCTGCTGTTGATATGCGATGCCTGGGCCTCGATACAGAGCGGATCTCCGCAGTGGCACCGAGTCAATCAGCAGACCTTGCTGCTTGCGGTACCCCCCTGGGAGAACCAACAGGCTCCGGTGGGCCTTTTGACGTCCGGTGCGCGTCCGGATCAGTGGATCAGTCGGTACTGGAGCAGGTAGACTGCGATCCCGCCAAAGTAGCCGATGATGGCTAGGCCGCTGATTCTTTTCGCATACCAGAAGAAGTGGATCCTCTCCAGTCCCATGGCGGCCACACCCGCCGCCGAGCCGATGATCAGGATCGAGCCGCCGGTACCGGCGCAATAGGCCATGAACTCCCACAGGAAGCTGTCCGCCGGGTACTGGGCCAGGCTGTACATCCCCGTGGATGCGGCGACTAGCGGCACGTTGTCCACGATGGAGCTGACCAGGCCTATGAGGGTGACGATGACGTCCTGGCGACCCACGGTTCGGTCCAGCCAATTGGCGAGCGCGCTCAGGATGTTGGTATGCTCCAAGGTGGCCACCGACAGCAGGATGCCGATGAAGAAGACGATCGAGCTCATGTCGATTTTCATCAGCGCGTGCGCCAGGGTCAGGTGCTGCTTGTCGAACTCTTCCTTCTTGCGGTGCACCAGGTCTCCGGTCAGCCAGAGGAGGCCGAGGCCGAAGAGGATACCCATGAAAGGAGGGAGGTGGGTCAGGGTCTTGAACGCCGGGACGCAGACCAGGATGCCGATTCCCAGGCAGAACATCAGGTTGCGCTCGAAGGTGGTGGTCTGCAGCAGGCCGTTCTCCTCGGCACGCGCCGGGGAGATCACCTTGCGCCCCTTCAACAGGAAGCACGCCACCACGAGCGGGACCATCAGGTTGACGAGCGACGGCAGGAGCAGCCCTTTCATGATTGCCAGCGTTGTGATCTGGCCGCCGATCCAGAGCATGGTGGTGGTAACGTCCCCGATGGGAGTCCAGGCGCCGCCGGCGTTGGCGGCGATGACGATCATCCCGGCAAAGAAAAGGCGGTCCTCGTGCCTATCGAGGAGCTTTTTCATAAGGGAGATCATGACGATGGTGGTGGTCAGGTTGTCCAGCACGGCGCTCAGAAAAAAGGTGACGAAGCCGACCAGCCACATGAGGGAGGAGAGCTTGGTGGTCCTGATCCGGGAGGTGATCACCTCGAATCCGTTGTGGGCGTCGACCACCTCGACGATGGTCATCGCGCCGATCAGAAAGAAGACGATCTGCGCCGTGGCGGCGAGGGAATGGTTGAGTTGCTCCCCCACCAGGTGGGAGTCTTCGCTCAAGAGGGCGTAGACGGTCCAGAGCAGTCCGGCACCCAGCAGGGCAGAGGACGACTTGTTGACCTTGATGAGATGTTCCAGGGCGATGGCCGCGTAGGCCAGCACAAAGATGACGACGAGCACGATAAACATAAAAGTTCCCCTGCACTGAAGAAATTAAGAGTTGGTGCAGGCCCTCAATATACGGATTCACGTGCCGTAAATCATTAAAAAAAGAGGGGGCGGCCTTGGAACCCGGCTTCGGTGTTCAAGGTGCCCCCTGAGGTAATTTCAGTGTCTCAACTTATGCCGTGAGCGGCCCTCCGGCGGACAGCCTGTTTTTTCTGGCGAAGACAACCGCGGCCCCGGTTGCCAGGAACGGGCCGGCGATCAAAAGTACGCTCGCCAGCGTGGTGAAAAACCGCTCTAATCCCGCCTGTTCCGCAACCCGCCCATGGATCACCCCGATACCGACCATGAGCCGCACGGTCAGCATTACCGCCAGGGGAATGGCAACGGTGAGGGAGGCGTACTTCCACTTGGCGGCCCGGTCCAGTTTGAACCGCCAGATGAGCAGTATGTGACAGGCTGCGTTCAGGAACACGATGAGATAAATCGACATGTGGTTCGACATTTCTGACATAAATTTTCCCTATTCAGTCCTTCACGCCTACATCATTCCCATGGCCCGGGGCAGCCAGATCGACAGCGTCGGCCAGTACGTGACGATCACGAGGAACACGACCATTGTCATGAGCCATGGCATGACCGCCATTGTCAGCTCTGTTATGCTGAGCTTAGAGATGCCGCTGGCGACATACAGGTTGAGGCCGACCGGGGGATGGCACAGGCCGACCTCCATGTTGGCGTCGATCAGGATGCCAAAGTGTACCGGGTCGATGCCGAGTTTCATGGCGGCAGGGAACAGGATCGGTGCGAAGATCAGGATGATCGAGGACGGCTCCATAACGTTGCCGGCCAAAAGCAGTACGAGGTTGTCGAAGATCAGGAAGGTGACCACGCCCAGGTCCTTGCCGAGGATCCAGTCCGCCATCGCCTGCGGTATGTTCTCATTGGACATCAGGAAGGAAAAGAGCACCGCGTTGGTGATGATGTACAGCAGCATGGCGCTCAGGTTGGCCGATCTGAGCAGCACACGCGGCACGTCTTTCATGCCCATGTCCCCGTAGACGAAGACCGAGATGAAGAAGGCGTACACGGCGGACATTGCGGCCGCCTCGGTGGCGGTGAAAACGCCGGAGTAGATGCCGCCGATGATGATGACCACCAGCATGAGGCCCCAGATGCTCTTCCGGAAGGCGACGAAACGCTCAGCCCAGGTGGCCTTGGGAAGGCGCGGGTAGCCGCGCTTCTTGGCTACGTACCAGGTCACGACGCAGAGCATGACGGTGAGCAGCATGCCCGGGAACAGACCGGCGACAAAGAGGGCGCCAATTGAGGTGTTGGTCGAGATGGCGTAGATGACCTTCGGGATGGAGGGGAGCATCAAGATCCCCAGGGAACCGGCGCAGACAATGACACCCGCCCCGAAGCGCATCGGGTAGCCGTGCTGCACCATGGCCGGCAGAATGATCGAGCCGATAGCGACCACGGTGGCTACGCTCGATCCACATACCAGGGCGAACATGGCGCAGGCGAGGATACCGGCAAGGGCGAGACCACCGTTTAGGTGCCCGATCATGCTGATGGCAAAGTCGATCATCCTGCGGGCCACGCCGCCATGGGTCAGAAAGTTGCCCGCCAGAATGAAGAAAGGGATGGCCATGATCTCGAACTTCTCGATGCCGGTAAACAGCTTGAGCGCGACTGCCTCGATCGGGACGTTGGTCAGGAGAAAGAGGAAGGACAAGACCGTCAGACCGAGCGCGATGGAAACCGGTACTCCGGTCAGCATCAGCGCGAGCAGCAGTGCGAAAACGATGCCGACGTTGCCGAAGATGAAACCGACTCCCAGCAGGACGACCGAGATCCCGATCAGCCAACAGGCGGCCTTCGGCTTGCTCATAAGGGGTAGAGTTGCGATGTCTTCCATGCTCATTGTGCGGTACCTCCAGCGGCTTGATCCTTGGCGGGGGTAAGAGGGGAATGTTCGATCGCCTCTTCCTCAAGCCCCTCAACGTGCGATTCATCATGACTGTGCGGCAGTTCGCCGGTTTTGAGGAAACGGTAACCGACCTGCATGAACCGGAAGCACATCAGGTAGGAGCCCATGGGGACCGCGGAGTAGACGAACCAGGTGGGCCACTCCAGGTCCGGGGTGGTCGGGCCTTCCGGGAGGTCACCGGTGGGCATGCCCAGCAGGTGGTACAGGGCGTAGTGCAGCCCGTTCTCCCAGATGAAGGTGGCGCCCAGAGTGCCGATGATGCCGGTGAAGATGGTGCCGCAGATGATGGATACCATGACCCCCTTGGTGCGCCACTCGACGGGAAGACGGTTCACCAGCACATCCACCCCCACGTGGATGCCGGAACGCACGCCGTAGGCGGCCCCGAATTTCGCCATCCAGACAAACATATAGATGCAGAGTTCCTGGGCCCAGCCGAAGTGGAGACCAATCAGCCAGTCCTGGAGCACCGGGATGGGAAATCCCGCGCCATAGCGATGAATAATCGAAAAAAAGATGACAAGGGTTGCTGCGGCCATGAGGAAGGTGATGATCCACTCCTCAAGGTGGTCAAGATATTTCATCATGATGTATCTCCTGGAACATTTCTATGAAAGGCCGCTGCTCAGGTGGCAGCGGCCTTTCCGGTAACGCTATTAGTTGGTCGGCGTGTATCCTGTCGCGGAGTAGACCTCCTTGACGATGTCGGCGCCGATACGGCTCATGTTCTCCCTGTGGGCCTTGTCCATCGCCTTTTTCCATTCCGCGCGCTCCTGCGGGGTCAGAGTGATGATCTGGGAACGGCCGGATTTCTTCACCCCTGCCAGGGCCTCGTCGTTATCCTTCTTGGCCACGTCGTTGGCGAATTTGGTGGCGTCCTTCATGGCGCCTTCCAGGATGGTGCGGATGTCGGCCGGCAGTCCCGCCCAGAACTTCTTGTTCACGATGACGGCGTAACCCAGGTAGCCGTGGTCGGAGACGGTTACGTATTTCTGCACCTCGTGCATCTTCTGAGTATAGAGGTTGGAGGGGGGGTTCTCGGTGCCGTTCACGACGCCGGTCTGCAGTGCCTGGTATACCTCGGAGAAGGCCATGACCTGCGGAATGGCGCCCATGGCGCGCATCTGGGAGTCGAGTACCTTGGAGGACTGGATGCGCATCTTCTGGCCCTTGAAGTCGGCCACGTGCCTGAGCGGCTTGTTGGCGCTCATGACCTTGAAGCCGTTGTCCCAGTAGGCCAGACCGAGGATCCCCTTGGGCTCGAGCTTCTTCAGGAGCTTGGCCCCCACCGGACCCTGGGTAACCTTGTGCAGTTCGGAGTAGTTGTCGAAAATGTAGGGGAGGTCGAACACCTCGAACTCCTTCACGCCCAGCGGAGCGAACTTGGCCAGGGAGGGAGCCAGCATCTGCACGGCGCCCAACTGCAGGGCTTCCATCTCTTCCTTGTCCTTGTAGAGCTGGCTGTTCGGGTAGACCTCGATTTTGACGCGCCCTTTGGTGCGCTCTTCGGCCAGCTTCTTGAAATAGTCGGCGGCCTGACCTTTCGGGGTGTTCTGTGCCACCACGTGGCTGAACTTGATCACGATCGGTGCGGCGGCGGCGGTCATCGGCAGGGCGAGCGCTACTGCCCCGACAACCAGAGCTTTGATACATCCTTTCAGTCTCATGTGTTTCCTCCTTGGTGTGATGCTGCGGTTTAGGTGTGGTGTTCTATTTTTGACGATGCATTTTGCCGGTATCTGGCACGGGCTTTACCGGCAGGGAATTCTTATCTGCCTGTCATGAGCGTATACGAGACAATGTTATAATGCAATCGTGATACCATAAATGTGATTTTCTAAGTATTTGCAATTACGGCGTAAATTTACTTAAAATATTGGTTTTGCTTATTGCTCGCACTCATGTGTGGCTGAAATCCGCCAATGGAGTGGCGGATAGTTGCCAAACAGGAGGACGCTGGGGGGCCAATAAAAGCTTATTAAGGTGTCAGATGGAGTGCTTTTGAGGTGTTGTTGGAAATAGAACAAGGTGCTGTCGGAGGGGTGAATCGAGGTGCGCGAACTGGCCGTGAACGGTTCAGCGCCGCTGCGACTATCGGAACGCGCATGGAGGTGCGGCCGGAGCGACCCTTTCGTCTGGCTGTGAGGGGGACTTTGGGAGGGGGTGTTACAGGCCGTACTTGTCCATCTTGTAGCGCAGGGTGCCGCGCGGGATCTTGAGGATCTGCGCGGTCTGGAGCACGTTTCCCGCGGTCTTCTGCAGCGACTGTGCGATGAGCGATTTTTCGATGGCGCAGATCGCCTCCTCGAGCCCCAGGTCGGCAGGGAGGCTCGCCACCTGCGCGGCCAGGCCGGAGCAGGGGACGTCGTTGATCCGCAGGTCCCTGATCTCCTGGGGGAGGTATTCGGGGAGCAGGGTGGGGCCGCTGCGCATGATGCAGATGCGTTCGATGACGTTACGCAGCTCCCTGATGTTGCCCGGCCAGGCGTACTGCTCCATCAGGCGCTCCGCCTCCGGGGAGACGTTGCGGAAGTCGCGGCCGAAGGAACGGCTGAACCCGTCCAGGAAGTAGGAAACCAAAACCGCTATGTCCGCGGTGCGCTCCCTAAGCGGCGGGATGTGGATCGGGAAGACGTTGAGACGGTAAAAGAGGTCTTCCCTGAAGCTCTTGTCGGCGATGCGGGCCTTCAGGTCGCGGTTGGTGGCGGCGATGACCCGTATATCGATGGAGATGTCACGTACCGCGCCGACCCGGCGGCAGGTGCGTTCCTGCAGTACCCGCAGCAGCTTGGCCTGCATGGCCATGTCCATTTCGCCGATCTCGTCCAGAAACACCGTCCCCTGGTTGGCCTCCTCCAAGAGCCCAATTTTGCGGCTGGTGGCGCCGGTGAAGGAACCTTTTTCGTGGCCGAACAGCTCGCTTTCCAAAAGAGTGGCGGGTATGGAGGCGCAGTTGATGGCGATGAATGCGGCATCCTTGCGGTCGGAGAGGTCGTGGATGGCGCGGGCCACCAGTTCCTTGCCGGTACCCGATTCTCCGGTGATGAGCACCGTCGAAGGGATGCGGGCAATTTCCCGGACCTGGGCGGCGATCTCCTGGATGGCTTCGCTGCGGCCGATGATCGGGGAGCGCCCCGGCAACACGCCGCCTGCCTGTTTCAGCTTGCGCACCTCGCGCTTCAGAGTCTGGGTTTTCAGGGCCAGCTTTACGATGAGGCGCAGCGCGTCCGATTTGAAGGGCTTCTTCATGTAGTGGAAGGCCCCAAGCTTCAGGGATTCCACCGCGCTTTCCACCGAGCCGTAGCCGGTGATGATGATGATCAGGAGTTCCGGGTCGAGTTCCTTCAGGGACTTGAGGATGTCTATGCCGTTTTCCCGGCCCAAGTTCAGGTCGAGCAGGGCGAGGTCGATCTCCTCCGAGGCGACGATGTCGCGGGCCTCCTGCCCAGAGGCGGCAGTGCAGACCTCGAACCCCTCGCTGGAGAGGATGCGCTGAACGTTTTCGCAGATGAAGGCTTCGTCGTCGATGATGAGAATTTTTTCCATGAGAGTCCCACTTTTGCTCGAAAAAATACCGGATCGGTCTGATTCGTCCGATCCGTCCGATTCGCCAGACCAGGTCTGGCTGCTACTGCCTATCCAGCGGCAGCTCAACGACGAACAACGTCCCCCGGCCCGGATCGCTTTCCACGCTGATTTTGCCGTGGTGCTCTTCGATAATGCGCTGCGTGATCGAAAGACCGAGCCCGGTCCCCGCACCCTTGCGGGTGAAGAAAGGTTCAAAGATAAGCGGGATGTCCTCGGCGTTGATCCCGGGGCCGTCGTCGCCTATCTCTATAATAGCCCGCTCTCCCCTGACGCAGGTCCTTATGGTGATCCGGCCGCCGTGGGGCAGGGCCTCCTGTGCGTTTCGAATGATGTTCAACACGGCCTGCTTGATCTTTTCCGGGTCGATCTTGAGCAGTGGGACCGGCTCTTCCTCCAGTGTCAGGAAGACTTCGTGGCGCTCGCAGGGACGCCGCATCAAGAGCGCCGTATCGTGCACCACCCGGTTCAGATCGGTTTGCCTGAACTCCGCGCGGGCCGGCGAGGAGTAGTTCAAAAGCGAATTTATGAGACGCTCCACTCTGGCGATCTCGGCGAGCGCCTTGCTGATCATCTGCTGGTCGTCGGACCCGGTCGCCGCCTGGTCGTGCAGGTCGTCCAAGAGCAGCGAGATTCCCGTGAGCGGGTTGCGCACCTCGTGTGCGATGCCGGCCGACAGTTTCCCCAGGGATGCCAGGCGGTCCAGTCGCATCATCTCCTCGCGCAGCTTTTCCTTTTCGGTCTCGTTGCGCAGGGTGACGGTGAGTCCTTTCTCGGCATCGGCACCGATCGGAAAACAGCCGACGTCGAAGTTGGTCTGCGCCGCACCCCGGTCGAAGCGAAACGGTTCGCGCCCGAAACCGGCCTCTCCGCGCAGCACCTGGTCGACGTGTTCGCTTAAGCCGGTCCACCCGACAAACGCCTCGCGGTAGTGCTGCCCCTCCACCACCTCGGGGCCGAGGAACAGCCGCCCCGTGCCGTTGATGGAGGTCAGGCACCCTTCGGGCGAGAAGGTGACGATGCCGCTCGAGATACTCTCCAAAACGCTGGTCTTGAAGTTGCGCTCGTCCAGGATCTCCAGCCGCGAGTTGCGCAATTCGTCCAAGGTGGAGAGGATGCTCTGCTTGCGCGATTCCAGTTCGTCGGCCATGAAGTTGAAGGTGCCTGCAAGCTGGCCGACCTCGTCGGCCGAGGTCACCGCGACCCGGACGTGGCTGTCCCCGGCGGCGAGTTTGCGGGCCCCTTCGTTCAGCTGCTTGAGCGGAATACTGATGCCGCGCGACAAAAGCCAGGCCGAAAGGGCGGAGACCAGCGCGGTCGCCAGGATGATGATGGCGGAGGTGGAACGGTGCTGTCCCAGCTGGCTGTTGATCAGACGGCTCCCCTTGCGGGCCGCGTCGTGGAACTGGTCCACCTGGAACCCGATGGTCACCCCGCCGAAGACGCCGTGCTTTCGGTAGTCGCCGGTGTCGTAGGCGATCGGCGCGTAGGCCATGATCTTCTTGGCGCCTCCTACGTTCGTGATATCGACGTAGCCGATCCGCTTGTCTCGTACCGCGGCCGCCACCTTGGGGTAGCTTGGATGGATGAATCCGGCCTGGTCCAGGTTGAAGGGGATGCGCCCGGTGTCGATGTCGATCTTGTTGGAGTGCTCGCTATAGGCCGGGACCGGCTTCCCGTTGCGGTCCAGGCCGCGGAGGTCCCAGAATTTCGGGTGGGTGATGATCCATCCTTCGTCGTCGAACAAAAAGGCGTAGTTGCCGCTGTTGTACGAGGGGAATACGGTGGAGAAGTTCTTCCCCGGGTCGATATGCTGGGTGAACTCCATAAGGTGGCGGTGGTCAAGGGAGAGCACCACCATGCCGGCGAAGGTGCCGCGACTGTCGTAGAGCGGCGCTCCGAACCGGATCACCCCCTGGTAGGTGGTTCCGTTGTAGGCGCTTTCCGGGGTCGGAGCGCCGGCGAGTTGCTCCTGGCGGGATACGTGAAAACCGGTCAGGTGGGAGACGTAGACCTCGCCCGGCTTTAATGCGCGGATGCGGCGAAAGTAGTCCTCGGTCAGGTACTCGGTCTGGGCCGGGTCGGAGACGTTGCGCAGCTCCTTTTCTGTGGCGAACCGGCCGTCCCTGATCGAGAGTCTTTCCTGCCCGTTGGCATCGACGAATGCAATGGAGCGGTAGAGCGGCAGCAGGCCGCGGGTCTCCAGCGGAACGGCGGCGCTGCCGTTACGCAGCCACACCTCGGAGCGGCGGGTCCGGTAAAATTCCAGCAGGGTGGGGCGGTTCATCTGCGTGCGCGACAGGAACAAAAGGTCGCTTTCGCACTGGTGCAGGAAGTCGGAGACATTCTCGGCCACCTGCTGGGCCCGCATCTTGAGCGATTCGGATGCCTGGGTGTCGTCGGATTCGGCTATTTCGGCCGATAGCCGGGCGTTTATCGACTGCAGGTTGATGAGAAGGATGGTGGACGTGACGAGGAGCGGCGCCAGCGACAGGAGCAAGGTGATGATCAGGATCTTCTTGAAGATCGTGTAGCGCGGCAAGGATGCTCCTGTTCGATTAAAGGGGCCGGTACCGTACGGTACCTGATTGATTACAACTATTAAGCATGGCCGGTCAAGCTTTTCATTTGCGGTGCGAGGGCGGCCCCTTTTCACGGGAGCGGCTTTTGCCCCGATCTTGCCCGGAATCGCGGCTAAAGCCGCTTCCACAAGGGCGGATTCCTCACAGCGCGCCGGGTGCCGGGCTGCTTTTGTGTTGACTTGCCCGCGGGGGTGCTTTAAAAATAACCCAGTAATTTGGGCACGGTTTCTGTGGGGAGGCTCGGTTGGGATATAGGAATCTTGCGGCGTGTGTTGAGGACCTGGAGCGCTCGGGCTCGCTGATCCGGATCGACCGGGAACTCTCGGCCGACCTGGAAATCGGCTCGATCCAGCGGCGGGTCTACCAGGCCGGCGGGCCGGCGCTGCTCTTCACCCGGGTCAAAGGGTGCTCCTTTCCGATGCTCGGCAACCTCTTCGGGACCTTGGATCGCACCCGGTTCATCTTCCGCGACACCTTGAAGGCGGTGGAGCGGCTGGTGCAGCTCAAGGTCGACCCGCGTTACTTCCTGAAGGAACCCGCCTCCCTGCTCTCGACCGTTCCTGCCGCCTGGCACCTGATCCCCAAAAAGGTTGCGGACGGCCCCATCCTCGCAAACAGCACCACGCTCGACAAGCTCCCCCAGCTCAAGTCCTGGCCCGACGACGGCGGCGCCTTCATCACGCTCCCCCAGGTCTATTCCGAAAGCGTCGCGGCTCCCGGCGTGCGCCACTCGAACCTGGGCATGTACCGGGTACAGATCTCCGGGAACCAGTACCGGCCCAACGCCGAGGTGGGCATCCACTACCAGATCCACCGCGGCATCGGCTTCCACCACGCCGAGGCCATCGAAAAGGGCGCCCCTTTCCGTGTGAACGTCTTCGTGGGGGGGGCTCCCGCCATGACCGTGGCGGCGGTGATGCCGCTTCCCGAGGGGATGCCGGAACTCTCCTTCGCGGGGCTTCTGGCCGGCCACCGTATCGAGATGGTGGCCCGCGAGGGTGGCCTGCCGGTTCCTGCCGAGGCCGACTTCTGCATCACCGGGATCATCGACCCCGACCGGACCCTGCCCGAGGGGCCCTTCGGCGACCATTTCGGTTACTACAGCCTGGCACACCAATTCCCGATCCTCAAGGTGGAAAAGGTGTACCACCGCGAGGGTGCCATCTGGCCCTTCACCACCGTGGGACGTCCGCCCCAGGAGGACACCTCCTTCGGCGCCTTCATTCATGAACTTACGGGCCCCCTGATCCCGACGGTGGTCCCGGGGGTGCGCTCGGTCCATGCCGTCGACGCGGCCGGGGTGCACCCGCTGCTGCTGGCCATCGGGAGCGAGCGCTACGTCCCCTATGGCGAGCGGCGCACGCCGCAGGAGATCCTCACCATCGCCAACGCGATCCTGGGGCAGGGGCAGCTCTCGCTGGCCAAGTATCTCATGATCGCCACCCACGAGGACGCGCCGCAGCTCGACATCCATGACATCCCCGCCTTCTTGGCGCACGTCCTTGAGCGCTTCGACCCGCGCTGCGATCTCCATTTCCAGACCGCGACCACCATGGATACCCTCGACTATTCGGGCTCCGGGCTGAACAGCGGCTCGAAGGTCGTCATCGCCGCGGTCGGAGAGAAGCGGCGCAGCTTGGGCCGCGAACTCCCGTCCGACCTGCGCCTCCCCGAGGGGTGGAGCGCACCCGGGATCTGCCTCCCCGGTGTCCTCGCCCTGCAGGGGCC
>Ga0079306_1000578_pt1 | contig 32292 bp, 16 predicted proteins | sample Methanotroph_Enr_FD_79181 | JGI IMG/M metagenome (GOLD analysis project Ga0079306, IMG submission 79181) | Enriched soil microbial communities from Old Woman Creek wetland in Ohio, USA - Methanotroph_Enrichment_5 | ecosystem: Environmental > Terrestrial > Soil > Wetlands | place: USA: Ohio... | reverse complement strand
TCATTCATTGCAAAAATCTATTTTTCTGCAAAAGTCAGTATTTTATCCGTGCTCCACAACTTTTGTCCCTGATCCCAAGTTTAAGTGTTGATCATTTTCCTACTTACTTCAAGCAAGTATAAGATACTGATTGATGCCATTTTCTTCTCTAATCTAAACTTACAGTTATATTTTGAATACGTAATAAGTTAAAGGGGAAAAAATCTGAATTTCCCCCTTTCCCTTTCCCTTTACTTCAAAATATTTGCCATGAAATATTATCGCTATGCGATAGTCACCCCACGCCCTGAATTGTAATTCCAAGGGATCAGTTCCGCGGAAGAAATATATGGTTTTACGTTCAGTGTCGACTGAAGATGTTGAATTGCCCATTGAAATGAAGGGCATTAAATTATCCAATCTTTTTTCGGGATCTTTTTCAATATGGATTCCATCATCGCTGAAGTAATGATGCCTAGTATACGGATTGGTAAACTGTTCTACTTTCACTTCGCCTAAAATAAAAATAGTATTTATAGCATAAGCTCCTTCAGCGAACAGTGATTGCGGTAAACGGTCCTTTTTACCGGCTACAGATAAAGGGATGACAATGCAATTGCCACTGTCAGGATGCTCCGGCCAATAAACTGGAGACGCAGTAGTATTATATAAACCCATATTATACTTCCAGGTGCCCGTTGAACTAATTTCAATATAATTTTTATTATCAGCATAATAACCATGGCCATTAGATTCAGGATTATAGAAACTGTGGTTGCAGTCATATACCCAAATCTTCTTGATGCCTCCCGAATCAGTTAAGCCATAAGGGACCAAAACATGGCCACCTGCTGCTGGGCTCAAACTCTTGGTTATACTAATTACAGGCGGATCGTCTTTTGCAAGATAATAATCTACTTGATCATATGCATATCTTCCATCCATATTTTTACCGATGGCAATTACATCCAGCAAGAAAGAAAGAAATCCATGGTTTATCTGATTCCCATGCACGATAGCAATCGCCGTTTTAAGTGTTGAATCAGTAGGACCAACCTGGTCACCTGAGTTAATATTTTCTCCCGAGTATATATAAGGGGGATAGCAATACCCCAAGTACCCTCCGTTCTTTTTTAGTAACATCGCCATTGTGCTTATTCCAAAGCAGTGACCTTTTTTTGCTAATTCAGTCTTATATAAATAATCATAAAATAGCTGATCAAAATCTCCAGATCGTTCCGGAGCCACACCTATAAAGGTTTCCCGGAAAAGAGACCATGGTAATTCAGGATCCTGGAAGTTGTCGAAATACCAGGTATTGTTTTTTACCCAGGTTGTATCCTGTGCATAAATATTTGTTTGTAACAAAAGAATTGCTGCCAGAATAAGTATGATATATCGGGATTTCATGACACTAACCTTTTTAGAAATGATAATTATGACTTTTCTATATCCTTTATAGGTTCAAGGAGTTAAACTTTGCGATGAACTCATGGCAGACAATCTACCATTAAGCAATAATAGTGCTATCCGGTACCAGTACGTCTGTCCTTTCACTATATTGGTATCAGTAAATGTGTTGCCTTTGATAGGTCTGACAACTACAGGAACAAAATGATCGTTGGCACTCAAGCCCCGGTAAACAATGAAACCATTATGTTTTGCAGCGTCGAATACTGGCAACCATGTTATTGTCACCCCGCAGGGTTCATTTTGTGCTATTGGGGTGTTCATCACCGGTGTATCCGGCATTTTCCTGGAGAAAGTGAAGGTACTGATAGCTGCAGCTGAATCGACCGGCGTTTCATTTCCATCGTAATCAATACCAACAACCCTATACCAGTAGGTTATTTTTGGTTTAATCTCTTGATCTTCGAAAGAGCCTTCGCTCATCCAAGGAGTAGACTGGACTGATATCTTGTCGCATGTAGCCAATGAAGGTGCTCTGTAAGGTGCAGTAAGAACCTTAGGCAATACTGGTGGCAATTCGACCGTCATTCCTCCTACCCATTTATAATCAGCAACTAGTGGTTCGGATGTAGGATCTTTACCAATAGCCCTATAAACATGATAAGCTCTGGTATCTTGTGTAGGCGGGCCGATCCATTTGATCCTAATCTGTTCCGACTGTGCAAAAAGGCCGGAGATAATCGCTTTTTCCGGTGGGGTAAGGTCATGTAATCTTTCGCACTGAATTTCATGCTGTTCAGGAATTGAAGGGATTGGGAAAGTGCCGCTTACATTATCCGATGAATCCTTTGCTTTCACCCAATATGCATAGCAAACGGGGGAACCAGCCGGTATATAATGGTCCTCAAAGAAATATTTATCAGCTTCGACTGCTTTTTGTATCTGGAGGCTTGTGACCTCACCTAGATAAACAAAGGGTCCGCTACAAGGACATGGCAACCTGTTGTTATCATCAACCATGTGGGTAAAAGTACCGGGAGTCATTCCTTTATCACCTGACTTACCTGAAGGATTATAAGTGATCCACAATTTGCAAGTGTCATGCGGTAAACATTCAACCCAAGAGCCTAAGTGACAGAGGCTGCGGTAAATGACATACCCAGCTATATCCGGTTCCGGATTTGGTTTCCATTTCAGCGCGATGTAATCTTCATAACCTTTCGAAACCAGACCTACCGGTATTCCTGGAGCTGTTGTATCTTTTACTATGGCTGAAGAGGCTGAAGACCATTCACTAATATTATCTGCCATATCTATAGACCGTAATCTATACCACCATTTTTTATTTCCATATATTGAACGAAGTGAAGAGACACTATCAGTAAATTCCCTGAACCTTAACCCTTTAATTGTATTAACTTCTCCGAGGTAAGTCGAAGGGACAGAGTCAGGATTATCAGTGTTTGTAAACCTGTAAAGCCTATAACGAACTGTGCTGTCCGGCCTTTCCCAGTGATCATTGATGTTTTTGACCACCTGAGCCCAACGGATGGTCACCTGACCGGTTGCGTCGTTTGTGACTGTCGAAATATCCATTGGCACCGAAGGGGAAGTACTGTCCTGGGGTATTGCAGGGCCAACTACGCCAGAGGCTGTTCCGGGCCTTTTGAATAAATCGATTGCTTTTACCTTGTAATAATATGAAGTGCCATTGAGAGGGCCATAAACAGAGGCACCGTTCACATTATGGCTTGTGTCTTTCCCTGTAACAGGGCCATAGCGGGTAAAATCGAGCATGCCTTTCATAGCAGGTACCAGGGTTTCACCATTTAAGTGTTTCGTGATGTTGGTGGGATATTGGCTTGCATTCACCTGTTTAAAAATCCCTATTGCCGTCTGCGATCTTTCAAGGATATAGCCAGCCGCACCCGGAACGCTATCCCATATAATTAGTATAGCATCATCACCCGCTTCCTTCATGATGCCCGACGGTGCTGGTAAGGCAACAAACAAACCAGCAGTAACTTTCATATCACTGGCCACCGTTTTAATTACCGCATTGGAGGCATTCAAAGCGACAATCTTATAATAATATACATTGCCGGTTGTAACATTAGCGTCTTTGTATCCACAGCCGGCCACAATAGCTATTGGCATCGATACTTTTGCCAGTGCCTTTAGCCGATTGTATCTTTCAGATATTGTCGAAACAGTGTCTAAGAGGCAGGGATTAAACAGGGTGTTTTTATCAGCTAAACCACGAGCCATAAGTTTCCAATCGGCAGAATCAGGAGAAGTAATAAGCAATGATTTAATTTCTGTACAACTCGTAAGTATCTGGACTGGAGTTATATTCAAAGGTGTAATAGGATAGTTCACATCTGATTCGTTCCTCCTGTAAACATTATACTTAACTGCATCCTTGACCGGATCCCAATTAAGAGCAACATGCAAACCAGGTCCTGGATTGCTGCTGATTGCAGTTGCTTCCTGTGCCTTGGCACCGAAAGTCGAGAACGATATGATGCATAAGAGCACAAAATATTTTCCTATGATTTTCATTGTATGAAATTTAATGTACCAACAATTATTTACCTGATATAGAATCCTTCAACCTGATTAAGACCCATTGTGAGGTCCACAGAACCACAAATCACCCATAACACACAGGCTTCGAGACCCACAGTCCCCTGAAAGCAGTATCTATTAAAATCGCTATCTAGTAGAAACTGTAGGTTGAAATATGCAGCTGCTGAAACTAGGCCACCCAGGATATCGCCATAAATGCGGCCTCCTAGGTTCCCAATGACCATAGGAGCCGGATCGAAAAATGCCCCAAATCCCAGGTACAGATCGTAACCGCCCGATATTATATACCAGTTAACACCCTCATGAACATTGACAAAACCATAAACTCCCGTTAGATTGGGAGGCATAGGAACCATGTTGAGTTTATACCTGGGGTTGCAACCTAATAAAACCCATGCCCTGCTTTTAGGGGCATTCACCCCCAAATAAAAACCAGCCCCTATCCCGCCACCACCACCATAGCCCATTACATCGAGAGATACCATCCCCTGAAGCTCATTAAAATCAAGACCCAGGTGCCAGGTAAGTTGGCCTTCGGCTTCCAAAGAACTGCCTATAAGTATAGCTCCTTCGGCTACCCTGATTTTCCCCTGAACTTCTCCTTCCACAAAATTTTCCGCATGGTTAAGTGTTAGCTGCATATGACCAGTCACCATGGCATCAAGAGATAACATGATCGAGATGTATGCTTCTCCATCCAGGGTAAACCTTGTTAAAGCAGGCGTGATTTGCAGCGTAGCGGCCAGGTGAGTTCCAGCTCTTACGGCTACACTTACATTGGCTGCATTAGTAACTTCTCCTCCCACCACTACATTTTCGATAGTGTTATTTCTTATGCAAACACATCCCCATATCCGGGTGATATTCGAAACATTTGCAATAGGCCCCAAGGATACGGATCGCTGATCCATTAGGTCAGAACCCATACGTATGCAAGTGCCACGGCTATTCATATCCAGGGTTGAACCCAAGTTGCCTCCCACAAGGTAGCTTAATTCGCTGGTCCCATCGCCAATAAAGCCATCCTGGGTTACGTCATTATACTTAATGTCAAAATCGAATATGCCAAGGCCATCCGACCAGTTTCCGTGAATTGTAAGGTCAGAAGGTGAGAATCCATTGAGTGTTGTATTGCTCAATTCAATCACACGCGAATTATATGGATAATTCGGCCTTGAAGTATCATAAAAGTCTTTGATGTGCAAATAGTCTCCTGCGAAGAAGGGGAAGAATGCCGTGCCTCCCACTCGCAGGAAGCTCTTTACTCCGGGTTGATAGTCTGAAAGTGCAACGGCATCGTGAATAAAGTTGAAATGATCGAATTGTTGACCAGCAGAGTTGTAATCAAAGAACAACCGGCCGACACTTCCATCAGCCAGTATTTCTCCCCAGGTCAGCCAGAATGGTTCGGTATAATGATTCCGTTCGGCCAAGCCGGCAGCAGTAAGAATAATCTGGCCGGTTTTAACACTCACGAGACCTGCAGAATTGAAACCTGGTTTAGGCACAAGTTCCAATCCCCAGTAGGACAAGGAATCATTGCTGCCGACAATCAGGTTACCACCAGCATTATTGGCAGTTGATGTAAAAACCATTTCTACGAATGACATTACTTTTTTTGTAGGCATAGGCAGCCTGACAAAAGAACTATAATTGCAATTAATTACAGCGCTTTCAACACATTGAAGTATAATGCTGCTATTCTTTTTATCGTAAATGGTCAGTACATCAAATGGTTTGATTCCAACATAAAGAGGATTGTTGTCATCACCCAATTTTAAGTCGGGCGACTCTACCATCGTGCCATTGATTTGGCAGTTTACTCCCTCGGTAGCGACATTGATCCAGCAATTCTCTTTCCCACTAAACCTATACCATACATTATTATCAGTAGGAAGCATTTCGGGTTTATTGGGATCCCATGGGGGACTTCCTGACCTGTCAGGCGTGTTAACAATAAAAACATTGAACCGGCCAAATGTTGCCCCCTGCATGTTGAGTGAATCAATAACATCCGATGTTATCGAATTGAATGGGAAATAGAATGTCTTGCCATCAGGGGTAGTAGGGTTAAAGGAAGGACGCGGCTCTGACGCAAAAAATATCCGCACCTGCCTGGCAATATTTGCTGCACCGAACGATTTTCGGTCACCCCCACCTGCTTTTATAAGGTCGCCCCAGTAAACACATGTTTCAGGCCGGATAATGGCATTGCCTGAAACATTCAGTGAACTATTAATATCAAGACCAATATCATTAAGTACCACAGCATTATCGTTGGCCTGCCTTACAGCAGTAATGGGGAGTGTAATGGCCCCATTTTGAATTCTGCCGCCTGTTATGTGACTTAAGGCAACTTCCAGTGAAGCCGATCCGAATTCTATCTTATAACCTGAAGGTTGTGTTGTGTTATAAATATAAGGTGATGATAAACTAAATGAAGCTGTGAGTCCCGTACTTTCAATAATTCCGTTATTAAATGAATATGGGGCCTGTAAATAACCTGTATTTGAAACTACTGTCCCTGTTGTAACACCTTTTGATTCTCCCTGTAACAGTATCACCCCCTTCCAACCCGCCGGTTTGCCAGAAGTAGCATGCGATTGTAAAGAACTGAAATCGACCACATAGCCTACTCCTTTGATAGCAAGGGAGGTGTTCCCTACACCAAAAGTTCCGTAATCACTCGTTGGGTACTCTTTATAAAATTCACAATTTGGTTTAATTCGGATGCTGCCTAGGTCAATTCTACCTCTGGAGCATTCTTTTTTCTGTGAAAGAGAAGGAGGGAGTAGTAATATGGCTTCCACCTGTGGGTCTCGTCCGGGAGAAAAAGAAATATCGCTTATTTCAAGTTGGAAACCAGGGTAGATGTTCAAGATAACGGGCAATACTTTTAAAGCCTTATCAGCAGGGAACCTTGCCATACCAGAGACTACATCTCCCTTAGTATCTCGCATATTCTTTACTTTGACCGAGATGTCGGCAAAACTGACGAGAACGCCTTCTGGTTTTTTATTCATTGCTTCTTTTACAAAGCTGGCTATATCAATAACCTTATCATTAATATGCGGCATCATCAGCTCAATACTGGAGCCAGGCTGAGCTTCAATTCCGAGCTTGGCCGCATCTTGTGTACTGATTTCATTATCATTTACCCTTGCGTTGCTGACAACTTTATAAGAAACAGGTTTTATCACAGCACCTTTCCAACGGTCGGGATGGTTCCAATAGCTATAGGGGCAAGAGAATTTTATATAGCCTTTGCCATTAAGATGAGTATAAGTTTTTGTACTTTCATTCCAATCCCCACCTTTGTCATATGCTTCAATAATAATATTGTATGAGCCAATTTGAAGTGTATCGGGATACTGTCTGGATAATACTGGCTTCAAAGCACCCTCATCGATAGTAGGAATATCTCTTATCACCTTTTTATTACCAGGCTGTTTGATCTTTATTGTGTCCGATGCAACTGGTGTTTCTTTATAAATACCGTTTTCTTTTTTGGTTTTTATAGTGCCCGCCCGTTTTATCGGTTTCGATTCCTTTACCTGTGGATAGGCTTCGACTGTTACAAAAAGCAGCACGATTACTATACTAATCAGCTTTACAAGCTGATATAATGATGGATTCCCTGGTTTGTAACGCATAATAAAAACTGATTATTGGTTATTAATGCATGACTGGAGTATATAGGAACCGAGTTATCACAATCCTGGTTTTAAATGATATGGTTAGCATTAAAATTTACTATGTGTTAATAATTCTTCATAATAACAATGCCATGACCCTTTATTTCAAAAAGGCATGTTTAATTCTATGTATGAAGGCCACAAGTATCTTCCGCAACGATTAACTAAAAGTAGATCTGTCAGATTTTAAATTACCAAGAAATTACTTTTTAAGTTTAGATTTATTCCTGAGTGCTAAAAGCGAAAGAAGTTTTTTAAATTACAAGATAATCCTTTAAGTCAAATATTTAGATATTTATGATTGTAAATATACATTTTATATAGCTTAAATGCAAGTGAATTGTTGTTCCCCGGATTAAAAAGTTAATAATTTTGGTTAAAGACTACCATTCTGGAATCTTTGAATATGAGCTTAATCCATCAAAAGAGATTTCAAAAGTGAAAATATATTATGTGTCTATAAGTAAAAAACATGGAATTCTAACCTTCTGCATCTATTTTTTAAGTACATACAAACTGAAGTACAGAATTTAGAAGTTGACTGGCAGCAAGGGCATATTCAGAAGATCAAAATAAATATTCTTCATCAATATGTGGTTATCACGAAGTCTTATAACTATTCATACTTTTCATTATCAATATATTAATATATCAATTTTTATTTGAACTAAGTATAATTTAGCATAATAAAATATCCTCTGTCGAAACACATAGAAAAATTATTATCTTTGCATATAGAATTAGTATGTCTGAACATTCAAACAAAGTAATCATTTAATCTCCTTTAATCATGAAAAAAAAATTTACTTTTAACTTTTTTGCAGGTAGCAAAAAAACAACCTTCCTGACTCTGGCAGGAATATTGTTTGTTACTTCGATCCTTTTTATAGGCTGTTACAAGTTCAGGTCTGTAAATCAGCCAAGTACGGGTTTTACAAATAGCTACTTTGATGTGCCAATAATTGCAGGACGTGATGCGGATCCTGGGTTAACTGACACTGAATGGGATCAAGCAGGGTCAGACTATGGACTCTTTGGAGTGATGCTCCCTAACGGATGGACTGTAAATGACAGTATTGCCTTCACGATAGTTTCCAAAAATGCAACATTGACCAATACAGGATTCCTGGTTTATAACGCAGGCCATTCCAAGACATTACAGGATTCAATACCGGCAATCGCCGGTTACCATTGGTGGGGAGCTGTTACAGCCCAGAAGGCAGATATGACCAGTTTCGACAGCTTATATTTTACACCCCGGATAAAAACTGACGGTCAAACAGGAAATTTCTATTTAAGGTATGCCATTGGTGATAAAAATTACTGGGATAGAAACCCTGCTGATCAGTTTAACTATGGCGGCGGCCTAACTGCCCCTATAGCCATCAACATCTCCAGTAATGTTGGTTTGTCAGACCTGTTAAGCAAAGCAAATGTATCAATGTTTCCCAACCCTACCCATGGCATACTGAATGTAAATTTAAACGGGTATAAATCGGAAGTTGTTAATATGAATATCAGCGATTCAAGGGGAAGTGTTGTTATGAGAAAAGAAATCCTTAAGAGTTCGAATGTATTTGATTTAAGCAGTTTACCAAAAGGTATTTATATTGTTGAACTTAAAAGCGGGAAAAACATTTCCAGTTCCAAGATAGTAGTTAAATAATTGATAGGCTGATGTGGCTGCGGGTATTTTACTCTGCATAGTGTAAAATAACTGCAGCCATTTTTAAAATTGTTAAAATGAAGACCAACCTGTTTCTTATTGGTTTACTACTTGCCATTTCAGGCCAGGTATTATCACAAGCCGTTATTGATTCAGCCTTTAATTCAACTATACGGAAATTCAACGGTGGGTGGATTGCTGGCGATGCCACATTTTCAATTGCATTGCCGGAACAAAAAACCTTGTGGCTGTTTGGGGATAGTTTTATTGGGACTGTAAAACCTGATAATTCAATTGTAAGCGGAGCTAAAATGATCCGGAATTGTGCAATATTACAAGTTGGCGATTCTCTGACTGCTCTATTCGGAGGGACATTTCAAAACCCAAAATCATTCGTCGCATCAACAGATGATAATTCCAGCTGGTATTGGCCTGAGCATGGTATTGTGGAGAATGATACGCTTAAAATCTTCTTTTCAGAGTTTGTACTGGCAAGTGGCCCGGCAGGTTTTAACTTTAAGTACAAGGCTCTTCACTTAGCCCGTTTTACCTTTCCAGATATTACATTAGTAGATTTTACGCAGTTGCCTTATTATGATATCAACGAGGTATGCTATGGCAACAGTATACTGGTCGAGAATGGTTACACTTATATTTATGGGAGAAAAGAAGCTGATACAGTTTACCACATTTCCTATCCGCATATTGCACGTGTACCAGAAGGCAATATCATGGTCCCATGGGAATTTTATAATGGCAGCAGTTGGTCGACTGCCCCCAATGAAACACAAAGGATCAGTCCGGTGGCTGTATCGCAGGAATATGGTGTTTTCAAGTTAAACAACAGGTATATCATCATCAACCAGGAAATATGGTTTTCGACAAAAATAAACTCTTACACTTCCGATCTTCCGCAAGGTCCCTGGAACAATAAAATGGTTTTATACGATACACCTATCCTTTTCAAAAATGTTTTTACTTACAATGCCTTTCCCCATCCTCAGTTCAATGCTGACGACAAACTCCTGATTTCATATAATTCAAACGGAAATTTCGCAGATATCTTCAAAAATGTTGAAGTTTACCGGCCCAGGTTTATAAGAGTTCCGTTCACCATGATTGATCCTACCTATACGTCAACCAGAGAGTATCAAAAAAAAAATACTGATTCGGAGGCGGTAATAGTATTTCAAAATTATCCAAATCCGGTCACAGATATGACTAAGATTAAATTTACAGTTGTAAAAAAAGGCTTTGTGAATCTGCAGTTAAATACTATTGAAGGCAAAGAGGTTGGTTCATATATCAATAAAGTACTTTCCCCTGGGTCTTACGATATTGCAATTGATTTGCAAAATTTTAAAAGTGGCATTTACAGTTATCACATAGGTAACAAGTGTTTAAAACTGATAAAAAACTAACACAGGTTAGCAAACAGCATGTTTGCTTTAAATGAATGTACTAAAACCAAACAAATGAGTTTTTCGATTGACCATAAAAGCCCGGTTCCTTTACATGCACAGGTTGAAAACCTGCTCAGAGAACTCATTGCTTCAGATGAACATAAAAATGGCAAGTTTCTTCCCAATGAGGTCAGCCTGGCGAAGCAGCTAGGTATCTCGCGAAATACAGTGCGACAGGCTACCAATAAACTGGTGTATGAAGGATTGTTGATCCGGAAAAAAGGAGTAGGCACCAAGGCCGCAGACCAGAGTGTTGATACCCGCATTAATAATTGGCTGAGTTTTACACAGGAGATGAATTCTAAAGGCATTCAGATTAAGAATTATGAAATCAACGCTGAATGGGTTGAAGCCAGTGAGGAAATCGCCCAGTTTTTCAGAATCACTCCTGGAAAGAAAATCCTGAAAATGTCGCGTCTTAGGGGCAGAATAGAATACCCGTTTGTCTATTTCATTTCCTATTTCCATCCAATGGTTGGGCTCACAGGAAACGAAGATTTTTCGAAACCCTTATATGAAATTCTCGAAAAAGAACATTCGGTAATAGCAAAACTTTCGAAGGAAGAAATCTCGGCCAGGGCAGCCGATAAGTTCCTGGCCAATAAACTTAATATTAATACCGGCGATGCAATATTGAAAAGGAAAAGATTTGTATTTGATCCCGGTGGCCGACCCATTGAATATAATATAGGCTATTACAGGGCCGACAGCTTTGTATATACTATTGAAAGTGAGCGCGATGTGTAAGGCAAAATAAAATTTGCGTATTTAAAATATTCAGTCTCAATACAAACTGATAGCTATAGGCATGCATTGACTAATCCCAACAACAAAAACAATCTTAAAAATGAAGGTAACTATAATTTCATTCTTTCTTTTCCTGTCCGCAATAGCAGTATTTGGTCAGCAGAGGATAATTTCAGGAACAGTGACAGAAGCTTCGGATGGCAAAACAATACCAGGAGTGACTATTATTGTGAAAGGCACTACGAACGGAACAACCACAGATTTGAAAGGGAATTTCAGTTTGAAAATAAATGAGAACGCCAAAATACTGGTATTCACCTTTATAGGGATGAAGGCTGTAGAAGTTCCTATAACAGCATCCAACACCATCAGTGTACAGATGGAAGGCGAAGCTGTTAACCTCGATGAGGTTGTGGTGATCGGATATGGAGCGGTTAAAAAAAGCGACCTAACGGGCTCAGTTGCTTCGATCCGGACAGATGATTTAAAGAAAATACCTGTAAATTCATTTGACCAGGGAATACAGGGCAAGGTTTCGGGTGTGCAGGTAACCCAATTGTCATCACAGCCCGGTGGCGCCATGTCGATGAGAATTCGAGGGGGAAATTCAATTATGGCCGGAAATGAACCCTTGTATGTAATTGATGGAGTCCTTATCGAAAGCCAGATAGATATGTCATGGATAGGTTCACCTTCGCAGAACGGACTAAGTTCTATCAATCCAAATGATATTGAGTCGATAGAAATATTAAAAGATGCATCGGCAACTTCAATTTATGGTGCAAGGGGTGCAAACGGGGTAGTCCTTATCACTACAAAAAGAGGGAAGACCGGGAAGGATAATATCACCTTTGAAGCCTACTGGGGAACCCAAAAGAAAGCAAAGGACATTAAAGTTATGAATGCTTCTCAATTTGCAAAACTCTATGATGAGGCAGGCTATAATGCTGATCCTGCAAATTATCAGCCACTTTACCCCAATCCCGATAGTTTAGGCAAAGGTACTGACTGGCAATCCGAAATTTATAGAGATGCACCGATTCAAAACTATCAGTTAGGCTTTTCCGGAAGCAACGAAAAAACAACCTATTCTTTGAGTGCAGGATATTACAACCAGGGTGGAATAATCTATGGCTCTGACTTCAACCGCTATTCATTCAGATTGAATCTTGACAGGAAAATCAGTGACAAGTTAACAGGAGGCAGTAACTTAAGTTACACTCAAACCGTATCGAATACAGTTCCCACCGACACACCAGGAGGCTTTTTCCCGGGCGTAGTAAACACTTCACTCATATTTAACCCGACATTGCCTGTTTATGATTCGAAGGGGCAATATACATTGACTGATCCAAATGCTGATGGATGGCTGGACAACCCCGTTGCCGTTACCCGTGATGTTAAAGCCGTTGATAAAGCCAATCGCCTTCTTGGAAATGCTTACCTAGAGTATTCGATCCTGAAAGGCCTTAAATTCAGGACGAGTTTAGGCGTTGATATTTATCACTCAGTACAGGATATGTACACACCCGTTTATGTTTTTTCGGGATCGTTTAATGGTGGACAAGCTCGTTATGCTTCCAGTGAAGTGCAGAACCAGATTTTTGAAAACCTGCTGACCTACAATAAAACTTTAAATAAAATACATAAAATCAATGCTGTAGCCGGATTCACGTTCCAGAAAAATGCTTCCCGGTCTTACATTGATATATCGACAGGGTTCCCAAACGACATATTAGGATATTACGGTATCGATAATGCTACGAATATGCCTACCATTATGTCAGGATTTAGTGAATCGTCAGTAGTATCATATTTAGGAAGGATCAACTACAGCCTGAAAGACAAGTATCTTTTTACAGTAACAGGACGTGTTGATGGTTCTTCAAAATTTGGCCCAAATAACAGGTATGCCACTTTCCCTTCTGCCGCGTTTGCATGGAGAGCATCAGAAGAAGATTTCTTAAAGAACAATCTTAAACAAATCTCAAATCTGAAAGTGAGGATGAGTTACGGGATTAGCGGGAATGACCGGATTTTCGATTATGCCTATATCCGGACTATATCTTCATCAATGTATTATTTTAACAACTCCTTCCCTGGCTCAGGATTTGCACCTGATAATCCCGGAAACGATAACTTGAAATGGGAAACAACACGACAAATGGATGGCGGTCTTGATATAAGTTTTGTCCAAAACAGAATTGGTTTTACTCTGGATTATTACAACAAGAATACCTCTGACTTGCTTTATTATTTTAATCTACCATGGACAACTGGCTACAGTTCTTATTTAAAGAACATAGGAAAGCTAAGGAATACCGGCTTCGAATTTGCAATCAATACGACAAATTTAATTAATGAATTCAAATGGAATACTACTGCCAATATATCGTTCAACAAAAATAAAATTATCGATCTGAATGGGGTAGACCTTTATATCAATAATGATACCTACAAATTAAAAATAGGCAATTGGGCAGTTATAAGGGAAGGTGAAGAGATGGGCAGTTTTTACGGACTGGAATCTAATGGGATTTGGCAAACGGCCGAAGCTGACCAGGCTGCCATTTATGGCAGTAAACCAGGGGATTTCAAATATGTAGACAAAAACAATGACGGAAAGATCAACGTTGAAGACTGTGGAATCATTGGCCACGCTCTGCCTGATTTCACCTGGGGAATGAGCAATAACTTCGCTTATAAAAACTTTTCGCTTGATGTATTTATTCAAGGCAGTCAGGGAAACCAGATACTAAACAGCAATCGTTTTGAATTGGAATCAGGTAATGGCTTGTCGAATGCTTCCGTTAAACTGCTCGACAGGTGGACCCCGGAAAACCCAAGTAATTTATACCCCAGGGCCAACCGAAGTGCAGATTACCTGCATATGTCAACCAGGTATCTTGAGGATGGCTCCTATATCCGAATTAAAACAGTCACCCTGGCATACGACCTGCCCGAGAAGCTAATGAAAACACTAAGAATGAAGAAAGTTAAGGTCTATGTCACAGCACAGAACCTTTATACAATTACCAAATACAGTGGCTTCGATCCGGAAGTCGGATCATTTGGCATGGATAATACCCGTATGGGGTACGATTTTGGTTCATATCCTTCAGTGAAAACCTATATTTTCGGCGCAAGCATCAATTTTTAATTTCAACACGGAAGACCATGAAAAACATTTCATACATAATAGTAGTCCTGATAGTAATGATGTCAGTCATATCCTGCAAAAAGGAACTTGATCTGGCTCCTCATAAGATTTATTATGACAATTTCTATCAAACCGAAGCCGATGCCTTGAGTGCTGTAAATGCCGTTTATGATGAGCTCGGCTCTGTAAACCAATATTCGAATTATCTTTGGCTGATACAGGATATAGGTTCCGACGACTGCAATGCCCGGACAACGATAAACGATCCAAACCTGCAAGAGTTTAACACTTATAATATTAAACCGACAAATAATTACCTGGCTGGTATTTGGCAAGGTTCTTATCTTGGAATCAGCAGGGCAAATGTTGTGATTGAGAAAGTACCTACTATAAAGATGGATTCAGCTATGAGAGAAAGAGTCATTGGTGAGGTGAAATTTTTAAGAGGATTATTTTACTTCAATCTTGTAAGGTTATTCGGTGAAGTACCTCTCATCACGGTGCCGGTTACTCCCAATTTAGGCAACGAAGAAGTTTATCTCAGTAAATCACCGGTAACTGAAATATATACCCAGATAATAAAAGATCTCAACCAGGCTGCAGAAAAGCTGCCTGCCAGATATTCGAATTCGAACGATAAAGGACGGGCAACCAAAGGCGCTGCATTGGGTTTGTTATCAAAGGTTTACCTCACAACAAAAGATTGGGAAAATGCACAGCTGACGGCTGCCAATGTCATAGGATTGACCGAATATAGTCTGCATGCCGATTACATAAGCAATTTTAAGGAGGTTAATAAAAATGGTAAAGAATCGGTATTTGAAGTGCAATTCTATAAAAAATTAGTTTCGGAAAGCTCCCAGATGGTAATTTCCGGGCTTCCTTCAATACCTGGCTTATTTTCAGCAGGGACAGAAACCATGCTGCCAACTGAAGACCTTATAAATAGTTTTGAGCCTGGCGACCACAGGATGGATGTAACCTTCTTCGACCATTACTGGTATTACACATTTGCACCACATATTTGGAAATATTGGGACCAGGTTGCATATACTCCAGCTGCCACAAGTCAATCGGGTGCAGATTTTTTTGTAATACGTTATTCCGACATTTTGTTAATTTATGCGGAGGCGCTGAACGAAGCAAATGGCGGCCCAACGACAGAAGCTTATACTGCAATTAACCAGGTACGCGCCCGGGCCAGAAACGGGAATACAACAGTACTTCCCGATCTTGCAGGTCTAGACCAGGATGCATTCCGAACAGCAGTTCTCAACGAACGCAGGCATGAATTTGTTAATGAAGGCCAGCGTTGGTATGACCTGGTACGCACCGGCAAACTGGTGGAATACGTAAAAAGAGCCAAGGGCGATAACTCAAATCCAACTGCGGTTAATTACCTATTCCCAATTCCGCAACGTGAACTGGATAACAACAAAAAATTAACTCAGAATCAAGGATATTAAAGTCCATTTATGCTGGCCTAATAAACTTTAAGTCACATTACCTTTAATACTGCTCAAAATCAGACAGTAATCATTTGATAGGAAGAGGAATCAGCGCAAAAAGAATTTTGATAATATGGGTATCAACAAAAAAATAATAGGTACATTACTGATTGCTGCTATTTCAATAACTACAAGTGCAGCTATAAAATTACCGGTTATATTCCAAAGCAACATGGTATTGCAACGCGATAAAGTTGTAGACATCTGGGGATTTGGAAATGCAGGTGAGAAAGCAGTGATCAGTTTTAAAGGTCAGGCTTTTAATGCAGTTACAGAAAAAGATGGTAAATGGCTGATTCAGCTTCCTGCTCAAAAGGCTGGAGGCCCATATGATATCATAGTCAAAGGTAAAACAAATACTATTGAATTAAGAAATGTATTATTCGGTGATGTCTGGATCTGCGGCGGGCAATCAAACATGCAACTTACCCTTGACCAGATTGGCTATATTCCAAAGGACACCGCTGCCATAAGTCATTCGGATATCCGGATTTTTACCGCTTCGATTGACATGGATTATGTTCCTAAAGATGATCTGAAGGGAGGCACATGGAAAGAAGCCTCTGCTGAATCCATCCGGTACTTTTCTGCCACGGCTTATTTCTTTGGTAAATTTTTACGTGATTCTATAAATGTACCTATCGGACTTATTAGTGATAATTTAGGTGCCACCACGGTTGAAACATGGATGAGCGCTGAAGCACTTTCAAAATTCCCCCAGTTTAGCAATTATTACAAAGAATATTTAGAGCCTGCAAAAAGTTTTAAAGAGGTTACCGAAGCATTTGAAAAAATAAAACCTGACTGGCAAACCAATTATTACTGGAAAGGACAAGGCCTTGATAAAAAGTGGTACCTGCCTGAAACAGATATTTCGGATTGGAAAACCATGGAGGTGCCTTCCTGGTGGGAAGATAATGGACTGGCTGATTTTGATGGTGCAATATGGTTTAGAAAAACATTTGACCGGCCTAAGGATTTTGCAGGTGACTCTTTACCCTTATACCTTAACCAGATTGATGATTATGACATGGTGTGGGTCAACGGGCATAAAGTTGGAGAGGGTTATGGAAATCAAAACTGGCGGAATTATAAAATTCCGGCAAACATTTTAAAAGCACAAGAGAATGTTATAATTATCCGGGTTTTTGATGCAGGAGGTAAAGGAGGAATGTATTCAAATGCAATATGGGGAAATAAGATTCTTTTAGGTAAATGGTTTTATAAACCGGATGACAAAATTGATGCAGAGAAATTTCCGAAACCACATGTTGTTAACGTTAGTCCATTTTCAACGCCGGCTGTGTTATACAACGGGAATATTGCACCAATTACTTCTCTTGCCATAAAAGGATTTATCTGGTACCAGGGAGAAAGTAATGCTTCACGAGCAAAAGAGTATCGTGATCTTTTTCCTGCCTTAATCTATGATTGGCGTGCTCATTTTAAACAGGGCGATCTCCCATTTCTTTTTGTGCAGTTAGCAAATTACATGCAGGAAGTTTCGGAACCAAAAGAAAGCAGTTGGGCTGAGTTACGGGATGCACAGGCTGCTGCATTAAAGCTCCCGAATACTGGAATGGCCTGTACCATTGATATTGGTGATGCTAATGACATACACCCTAAAAATAAAATGGAAGTTGGAAATCGGTTAGGGGTGGCTGCTTTAAAGGTGGCCTATAATCAGGACTTGGTTAGCAAAGGTCCGACTTATGAATCTATGGCTATAAAAGACGAGGTTGTTCTTATAAAGTATGAAAAAGGAACTGATAACTTAATCGCCAAAGATAAGTATGGGTATATAAAAGGCTTTGCTATAGCCGGCAACGATAAAAAGTTCTTTTGGGCAAAAGCTTTTATAAAAGACAACAAAGTATATGTCTCCTGTAACGAGGTTACTAATCCTGTAGCAGTTCGTTATGCATGGTCCGATAATCCCGGAACAATTGATCTGTATAACAAAAGTGGATTGCCGGCAGTTCCTTTCCGGACGGATAACTGGCCGCTTTCGACTTCAGAAAAAGTATTTTCAGAAAATCCCTGGGAATTTTAGTGGTAATTACTAAAAGAACAGATAAAAACGAGGAAGGATCATACGCGGTTCATACGATTGACAACATTATTGTAAACGGAATTACAGTTGATTTCTTCTATATAAAATTAATCAGGAAGAAAATCATCATTAAATAATTGAATATTTTGAAACGAAAAATCAAACAAATTAGTGCACTTCTGGGATTGGTTTTGTTAAATCTGAGCGTCCTTGCAGGAACAGATAACATAGCTCCGTATGCAAAAGTCACTGCGTCTTCTGCATTAAACAACCAATTTAAAGCCGACAATATTAAGGATGGTATAATTGGAGTTGCCAATAAAGGAGAATGGGCTTGCAAAGGAGATACTACCGATTGGGGTTATGTGAGTTTTCCATGGATTCAACTGGATTGGAGCCAGCCGCAAGCCATAAATAAAATACTCCTGTTCGACAGGTCATCACTCAATAATCATATAGCAAGCGGCAGACTTATTTTTAGTGATGGAAGCGTAGTGTGGGTGGATGAAATCCCTAATGACGGAACGGCTAAACTGGTAAAGTTTGAAACAAAAAAGGTTACCTCAGTCCGTTTCGAAACCACAGATGGTGATGGCAAGGACCTCGGCTTTTCCGAAATAGAAGTATATCCCGCCCGTACCCCAAAAACAGATTATGTTGGTTGGGTTGATCCTTACATTGAAACAAACAGGGGCCGCTATTTTTACTTTATAACCGGTTCCAGGCCTTTTGGAATGATAGGTGCAGCACCGCATACAAGAAATAAAAACCAGAATGGCGGTGGTTATAATTATAATGAAAAAGAAGTCCTTGGCTTTGGCCAGATACATACCTGGATGATATCGGGGATTGAAATAATGCCGGCAAATAACAAAGTTAATCCATCCGGAGGCGAGAATGCATGGAAATCAGAATTTAGCCATGATGATGAGCTGGTGCAACCGGGCTACCAACGCCTTTACCTTAAACAGCCCAACACCTGGGTTGAATTAACCGCAACTGAAAGGGTCAGTTTTTATCGTTTCAGGTATACAAAGGATCTGTCAACACAAATCCTGGTAAACCTTGGCGGATACATGGGGAACAGCACCATGGCCAATGCCGCTGTTAAAAAAATAAATGATAAGGAAATTGAAGGTTCTTTTAGTTCTGTTAAACGTTACTGGGGAGGTCCAAAAGATGTAAAGGTTTATTTTGTCGTACAATTTGACAAAGCCACCAGATCGATAGACGGCTGGAAAGGCAAAGCATTACTGGACAATATTTCTGAAATGAAAGGGGACAGTATCGGTGTTTCAGCAAAATATAATGTAAAAGCTGGGGATGAAGTTAAAATGAAGGTGGCAATTTCGTACACCAGTATTGATAATGCCAGGAAAAACCTCGAAACTGAATGTACATCCTGGGATTTTGATACTGTTAGAAATGAAACCAGGCAGGTATGGAATGAATGGCTGGGTAAAATTGATGTAAAGGGTGGTGACACTGATCAGAAGATCAAGTTTTACACCGACTTGTGGCACGTCCTCCTAGGCCGTCAAAAAATTAATGATGTATCCGGCGATTATCCTGACAGAACAACCGGTATTCGGGCAGGCAATTTCACTGATGCTGTTTTTAAAGTAAAACAACTTCCTAAAGATGCTAGTGGTAAGCTGAAGTATAATATGTACAACTCTGATGCTTTCTGGCTAACGCAATGGAACCTGAATATTTTATGGGGACTTGGCTGGCCGGAAGTTCAGGATGAATTGTCTTCATCCATGATACAATATGCCGATAATGGCGGCTTGTTACCTCGGGGGCCATGCGGTGGCGGGTATTCGTATATCATGACCAGTGATCCTACAGCTAACCTTATTGCCGGTACTTTTCAAAAAGGATTGCTGACAAAGGTAGATGCAAACCATGCTTTTGATGTGCTGAAGAGGAACCAAATGCCCGGAGGAATGCTGGGCAGCAAAGAGGATATAACATTTTATATAAAACATGGCTGGTGGAAGGATAATGCAGGTATAACCATCGAAGCTGCTTTTCAGGATTGGGCCGTTGCACAGATGGCTTATAAACTTGGTAAAAAGAAGGATTATAATTACTTCTCTAAGAGGGCTCAGGGATGGAAGGCTTGTTTCAATCCTGAACAAAACCTTTTATTTCCGAAAGATAGCAGCGGTAAATTTACTAACAATGATCCATTGAGTGGTGCCGGCTGGATTGAAGCCAACGCATGGCAAGCCACCTGGGGAGTATCGCACGATATACCCGAATTAGCTGCATTAATGGGCGGTAATAATAGGTTGTGTGATAAACTGAATTATGCTTTCGAAAAGGCAGCACCCCAGGACTTTGTTTTTGATTATAATGATGGATATGTCAGCTATGCCAACCAACCCGGGTTATCCAATGCGCATGTATTTAATTACGCAGGCAAACCATGGTTGACACAATATTGGGTACGCAGGGTGAGAGAACAAGCCTACGGCGGGATTACTCCTGACCTCGGATATGGCGGTCACGATGAGGACCAGGGACAGATGGGAGCTTTAAGTGCTTTGATGTCCATCGGTCTATTCAGTCTGCAAGGCAATGCTTCCGCAACGCCTGTTTACGAAATAACCAGCCCAATATTTGATAGCATTACAATAAAACTTGATGCTAAATATTACCAGGGTAAAGAATTTACCATTCTTACGCATAACAATTCAAAAGAAAATGCTTACATCCAAAAGACACAGATAAACGGTAAGGAATTAAATAACTTCTGGTTTACGCATGAAGAATTTGCTAAAGGAGGAACACTTGAAATATGGCTTGGTAATCAACCAAATAAAAACTGGGGTACCGGAAGTTTACCCCCGGTGGTGAAGTAAAGAGTAATAGGTGATTGTGATTCAATGAAGAAATTACTTTTGAAGAAATATATTGTTCATTTAAAAAAAATCAGGATTTGATCTCAAATTTTAATAAAATTCCGGGAGTAAACGTGAAAGGCAGAGATAAAGACTGCTTCGCCGGTTGGGAAAATATTGTCATTCAATTGAATATCGAAATATCAAGGAATCCCAAAACAAAAACAATTATTGTAGTTGAATGCTATCAGGGAATCAATGATAAAGAGGTTTTCGAATCGCTTACTAGCGGCTTGTCGCCGGATATCACTTTTCTTGCAGCCGAAGCCATGCTTCCAGAAGAAGAAATCCGAAGGATTACCTTCTCTGATGTGACCGACGACAGGATATTCGGGTATATCACAAGGCTGAGCATGGAGGATTTTTACGATCCGGGGAAAGTTGAAGCTTTAAGAACTAAAATTAATTCAATAAAGCAGGGTACAATACTTTTATACGGAACTGGAGCTTCAATACTATTTCCTGAACCGGATTTACTTATTTATGCTGATATGGCCCGGTGGGAAATTCAGCTGCGTATGCGCCGCAACGAAGTGAGTAACCTTGGGATAATGAATTACGAAGAGAATATCGAAAGCCAATACAAGAGAGGCTATTTTGTGGATTGGAGAGTATGCGACAGGCTCAAGAAAAAAGTTATGCCCGGGTGCGATTATGTGCTTGATACAAATCTGAAGAATAGCCCTAAAATGGTTTCCATAAATGCCTTTTCAGAAGGAATGAAACAAGCGGTGAACCAGCCATTCAGTGTAGTTCCCTATTTCGATGCCGGTCCCTGGGGCGGACAATGGATGAAAGAAACTTTCGATCTCGATAGTAATACCGAAAATTACGCCTGGTGTTTCAATTGTGTGCCTGAAGAAAACAGTCTTTACCTCGAATTTGGCGGAAACAGGTTCGAGACACCTGCAATCAATCTTGTTTTTTTTAAACCCACAGAATTACTGGGCGAACCGGTTTATGGGCGTTTTGGCGATGAGTTCCCGATCAGGTTCGATTTTCTGGATACCATAGGCGGCGGAAACCTAAGCCTACAGGTTCATCCGCTTACCGGATATATCCAGGAAAAATTCGGAATGAATTATACCCAGGATGAGAGTTACTACATCCTTGAAGCAGAAGATAAAGCCAGCGTATATCTTGGATTAAGAGAAGAAGCTGATCCCCGACGAATGATAACAGACTTAAAAGAGGCACAAGGTAGCAATACAGAATTCAATGCTTCAACCTACATTCAGAATTGGCCTGCCAAAAAACATGATCATTTTTTGATTCCCGGTGGAACCATTCATTGCTCAGCCAAAGGATGCATGGTTCTTGAAATCAGTGCGACACCGTATATTTTCACCTTTAAACTCTGGGACTGGGGACGACTCGGAATGGATGGTAAACCAAGGCCTATCAACATTGACCACGGGATTCAAAATGTTCAGTGGGACAGGACTGAAAATTGGGTTCGGGATAACCTGGTGAACCGAATTGATGAATTGGGAAAAGGTGACGGATGGCACGAAGAAAGAACAGGACTTCATGAACTGGAGTTTATAGAAACCCGGCGCCATTGGTTCACAAAAAAAGTTCATCATAATACAAACGATGGAGTTAATGTACTTGCACTGGTTGAAGGCCGTGAAATTATCGTCGAGAGCCCTTTTGGTTTATTCGAACCTTTTGTAGCTCATTTTGCCGAAACATTTATAGTTCCTGCAACTGTCGGAGAATATACCATCAGACCTTATGGTGAATCGGAAGGAAAGGAATGTGCCACAATTAAAGCGTATGTAAGAGTAAACGGATAAATAACTAACCAATGATGAAGAAAGAAAACTCACTCAAACAATTTTTACCGGTAATTTTCTCATTCTATGTAATGGGATTTGTTGATGTTGTCGGATTGGCCACAGGATATATTAAAAAGGATTTCGGGCTGTCGAATGGCGTGGCTCAAATACTGCCTTTCATGGTTTTTATCTGGTTTGCACTTTTAGCCATACCCACCGGTGTTTTCCAGGATAACCGCGGTAAACGACTGACTGTGAATATCGGAATGGTATTAACTGGGATCGGGGTGCTTATCCCGTTTATCCATTATTCTTTGGTTACTGCAATTATTGGATTCGCTGTTTTAGGAATAGGTAATACCATTCTCCAGGTTTCAGCTAACCCACTTTTGCTGGATATTTCTTCCGAGGAAGGCAAGGCAGCCAACCTCAGTTTATCACAGTTTGTGAAAGCAATAGCCTCGATGCTGGGACCAATTATTGCAGCCGGGCTTGCACTTTACACAGGGAACTGGAAGTTAATCTTCCCTGTTTATGCAATTATTTCATTTGCTTCGGCATTATGGTTGAATTCGGTTAAAATTGAAGAATCAAAACCGGATAAGGCCAGGGCAACCATTAAGAGCGTATTCCTGTTATTAAAAAATCCATACATCCTGATCATGGTATTTGCCATTTTCTTTATGGTCGGCTTTGATGTAACCATGAACACAAGTATTGCCAGTTTTCTGAACAGTCGTTTCCCTATAAGTATTGAATCTGCAAGCTTAGGCATCAGCATCTATTTTGCTTCCCTGATGACAGGCAGGTTTCTCGGTGCCTTTTTACTCAGGAAAGTGGATGCAAAACTTTCACTGGTAGTTAGCACCATTATTACATTAATCGGGCTGATAGGATTAATAATGAGCCACGACCTGTTACTGACCAGGATAATGATTTTTGTCGCAGGATTTGGATTTTCGAATGTATTTCCAATCGTATTTGCTATTATTGTCCAGAGCAAACCTGATTACGCCAATGAACTTTCAGGACTTATCATTCTTGCTGTTTGCGGAGGCGCCATTATCCCTCCTGTAGCAGGGTTTTTAAGCGACCTCTTTACTGCTACTGCAAGCATTTATGTCCTCCTGGCCTGTATTGCCTATGTAGCTTATGCCACGTATTATGCAATTAAGAAATAGAAAAAGACAGAAATCATGACCATAAGTAACGATAAACATGTAGTACTGACTCTTGATGCGGGAGGAACAAATTTTGTTTTTTCTGCTTACCAGGGTGGGCGCGAAATAGTTGCACCAATCATACGTGCAGCTAATTCTAATGATCTTGAGAAATGCATAAACACTATTTATGAAGGCTTTGAAAGTGTGACTGCTCTACTAAGCCAAAAGGCGGACGCCATAAGTTTTGCTTTCCCCGGACCTGCTGATTATGCAAAAGGAATAATCGGTGATTTGCCTAATTTTAAGGCCTTTAACGGCGGAGTACCCTTAGGCCCGATGTTGGAAGAAAAGTTTAAATTGCCGGTATTTATCAACAACGATGGGAACTTATTTGCTTATGGGGAGGCACTTGCCGGCTTTTTACCCAATCTGAACAAGCGTATCATTGAAAAAGGCGGCATTAAACAATTTCGGAATTTAGTCGGGCTGACATTAGGCACAGGCTTTGGATGCGGAATTGTACTGGACAATATTATGCTCAAGGGCGATAATTCGAACGATGCCGGTATCCATATTACTTCCAATAAGTTTAACGTAAACTGGAATGCTGAAGAGAGCGTCAGCACCAGGGCTGTGCAACGTGTATATTGCGAAGCAGCTGGCATAGAAATGACTACAAGCCTCATGCCTAAGGATATTTTTGACATAGCCAAAGGGATCGTTTCCGGAAACCGGGAAGCTGCCATTCAATCATTCCAGGTTTTCGGCGAAGCACTCGGGAACTCAATCGCAAATATGCTTACTTTGATTGACGGGATTGTTGTTATCGGAGGCGGTTTAGCAGCCTCCTGGGAACTATTCTCTCCAGCTATGTTTACTGAAATTAACAGGCAGTATGAGAGCCCATCCGGAGAAAAATTCCCAAGGTTATCAGGCCGGGTCTACAATTTGGAAGATGAACAAACTTTCGATGAATTTGCAAATGGAGCAGTCAAATCACTCAACATTCCTGGCAGTGAAAAGGTGGTGATATACGATGTTCTGCAACGGGTAGGAGTCGGCTTATCGAAAATAAGCGCCAGCTCTGCCATTGCAATAGGTGCCAACGCTTTCGCCATTCAACAGTTGAATACAGAACCTGTTAAATAAGCCATAAACCGATTTTATGAAACCAACAATGCAGAAGAGATTCATGATACCTATCATCGGCTTTTCAATTTTTCTTACCTGGGGAAGTGCGTTTGCACAGAAACCGGTGACAGGTAAAGCAGAACCAGTTAAAGCAATTGTGGATAAAAAATTCACCAAGCTATTTGCTAGAGATTGTTGCGGAGTAACAGGAGCTGACGGAGATTACTCGGTTTTGCTTCCTGACGGACGTACCATCTGGATATTCGGCGATTCGTTCCTTGGAACAGTAAAACCTGACAGATCACGGGAGAAAAGAACACCCTGGTTTATTCGAAACAGCATGGCTGTACAGGAGGGAGATACTTTGCGTAGCCTTTACAATGTAATTGACGGATGGGAATCGTCACTTGTAATTCCTCCCGGAGCACCTAAAGGAAAGCAGTTTTCAGAAGACACGCTATGGTACTGGCCTGGTGATGGTTTTGTCGAGAATGGTAAATTAAAAGTCTTCATGTCTGAATTTAACCAGGCAGTACAAGGAGATTGGGGATTCAGGTGGCAAAGTGCTAATATCGCCACTTTTTCACTGCCAGATGTCAAATTGGAGAGCATCGATCATTTTTCATATCCGGGAGTAAATGAAATCCATTGGGGGCACGCCGTTTGCGATGGTGATAAGAAGTACACATACATCTATGGAGCTGAAGACAAAACCAAGAACCTGTATGTAGCCCGTGCCCCGAAAGGCAATATTCTTGCGCCCTGGGAATTCTATACAGGAAAGGAATGGGTTAAAGACTCCAAACTTTCGAAACCCATGCTTGTTATTCAGGGCTCCGAACAGTTCAGCGTGTTTAAACTCAGAAACAAATACGTGCTTATTGTGCAGGAAGGCGGATTTATGAGTGGCGATATCTGTTCCTATTATTCTGATTCTCCTTATACCGGCTGGAAAAACAGGAAAGTGCTTTGTCAGGTTAAACTTCCTGATGATGTAGTCTCAACTAAGAATCTGTTTGCATACAATGCTTTGGCTCATCCTCAATTTATTGAAAATGGTGAATTGCTGATCTCAAATTGTGTGAACAGCTTTGTTGTGGACGATGTATTTCAGGATGCCAGCAAGTACAGGCCGGTTTTCCAGAGAGTTCCTGTAAAAAGAATTTTTGAAAAGTAAGTATTCATAAAAGATAGTATAATGAAGAAGATTCTTTTATCTCTCGTAATTTTTACTGCACTTATTTCCGGGCTATCAGCCAGGAAACAATATGTACTTACCTCAAAGCACATTTCAAAAGCTGATACGATTTGGGTATTCACTCCATCCGATTATACAGCCATTCCGGCTAAATCCTATCCACTTATTTATCTTTTACACGGTTGGAGTGGTTCCTATCATCAGTGGAATGATATTATGGATTGTCAGAAATATGCAGACAAATACGGTTTTATCATAGTTTGTCCTGATGGTCTTTATGATTCGTGGTACATTAACAGCCCGGCAATAAAAGAAAGTCAGTATGCTGATTTCTTTTTCATGGACCTGTTCCCTTTTATAAACAAGACCTTTCGGGTTGACAGCACAAATATTTTTATCACCGGATTGAGTATGGGTGGACACGGCGCTTTATACCTGTTTGAACAGAGGCCTGAACTCTTCAGAAGTGCCGGGAGCCTTAGCGGGGTGTTGGATTTAACCAACAGCAGGAATGATTACCGGATAAGCGATTATTTAGGATTAAAGAAGGATGCTTCAGACGAGACGACCTTGAAAGCATATTCCGTTGTCGGGAATATTGAAAAAATAGCTACTGCTGGGAAAGAGATAATTTTCAGCTGTGGTGTCGCTGATCCGTTTTATAAAGTAAACAATGAGTTCCGCGTAAAATGCGATGAGGATAAAATTGCTGCAACCTTTATTTCAAATCCGGGAACTCATAATTATACTTACTGGAAGTCTAATATCGGTTCACATTTCGAATTCTTCAAGAATAAGATTCAATCTCACTGATTATGTCAGTTTAATCTAATACCCAAAATCCGGGAAGTAAATATGGAGTTTTATAACATCAAAGGACTTTTCATTTTATGTATCGCTGTTTTGGCAGTTTTCCGCGTATCCGGACAAACTCCCGGCAAAATAAATGAAATCCTGATCATGCACCACAGCCACCTGGATGTTGGGTTTACCCATCTTCAACCTATAGCCCTGGAGCTGCAGAAGGATTATATCAGTGAAGCACTCACCATGCTTGATAATACTGCCAATTATCCCGAACAATCAAAGCCGAAATGGACCTGTGAGGTTACCGAACCTGTTATGCTCTGGCTGGAAACTGCAAGCGAAAAGGATATTAACCGGTTTGGAGCTTATCTGAAACAAGGAAGGATCGGGATTTCTGCATTGGAGTATAATACAACTCCTTTAGCAAGCTCTGAAGGGCTTGCAAGGCAACTTTACGGTGCAGCTGAGCTATCGCAACGATTCGGTATCAAGATCAATACAGCAGATTTGCATGATGCCACTGGTCTTCCCTGGCCCATTGTTGATCTGTTTAAAGACGGGGGCATTGAATTGCTTAACATGGCCATTAACCTGCATCTTTCGGGAACACCTAAACCCAGGCCGGCGGTTTATCGCTGGCAAGGTCCGAGCGGAAGGGAAATATTGGTGATGAACGGTGAGCATTATTCCATGTTTGATCAATGGACCAACGATTACACCAATAATCTTGATACGATACAGGCGGGAATAGATAAATACCTGAAAAACCTGGAAAATCTTCATTATCCTTACGACTTTGCCTGCCTGAGTGCAACCTGTGCTCCCAGCGCTTATGATAATTCTCCCCCGAATTTTGATTTGCCCGGAATTGTAAAGAGATGGAATGAAGAAGGAAGACAACCAAAACTACGATTTGTCACTCCACAGGATATTTTAGCGCGCATTAACCAAATACCTTATGAATCCATACCCATTGTTAAAGGAGACTGGTCGGACTATTGGAATTTCGGTTGTGCAAGTTCAGCCACTGAAACACGCATTTCGTTGAATACGGCTACCAATATGGGTACCATCGATTTTTTGAGTGCATTCGGCAAATCAAATGGCCAGCTGATTGCAAGTATGAAAAAAATATGGAAGGATATTAATTTTTACGATGAGCATACATGGGGAGCCTATAATCCATTAGAATTAACAAATCCGTTTCCAACTGCCCAATGGATTATGAAAGCTTTCCCGGCATACGAAGGAATGGCACTCTCAAAATATGCATTAACAAAATACCTTCAGCAGCTTGCAGGCAATCCACCTGCATACGATTCCATTCAAGGTATAATGCTGGTTAACACAACCGGATCAAATATTAAGTATTATCCACAGGTGCCATCTGAATGGACATTAAAAACCAGATGGATTGAAACCTGGCTCATGGCCGGCGATCGTTTTGAGAGAGCACCCGGCAAAGGGAAATTTTACGGTCCTTATGAGCTGGAACCATACAGCTGGCAAAAAATTCCTTTCACCCAGCTTAAAGAAGCAACTCCCGAATCCAGGATTATCGTTGGGACAAACTTTATTGAATCTTCTTATTACCGGTTGACATTTGACGCTTTAACAGGTCGGGTTATAACTCTATTTGATAAAAAACGCAATTGGGATGTTGTTGACAAAAACAATCCATATAGCTTTTTTCAGTTTGTACATGAGAAACCAGACCCTGAATTTGACTCAACCAGGAATGCTTACCATGTGCGTAACACAGAAAACGAAAAGATAGGCATAACCGGATGGAAACCAAACTGGAAAGCAGCCTACAGCTCAATAAGAAAGATAATTGAATGCCGCATTGACACTACCACTTTTACTGCTACTTTGGTGATAAAATCACTGGCCGAAGGAGTAAAAAGCCTGGAACAAAGGATTACATTACATGCCGATTCTCCTGTTATTGACCTTGCCGCTGATTTTATCAAAACCGATAATGTAAACCCGGAAGCTATTTATTTTACTTTCCCAATGAATCTGGACAAAGGCTGGCGCGGCTATTTTGACACTGGCAATGTCCCTACGGAACTCGACAGTGAACAGTTGAAAGGAACCTGCCGGGATTGGGTTACTGTTTCTTCGTTTGCCAGCATTCATAATAATGACAAAGGGGCTACCTTATTCTGCCCCGATGCTCCGCTGGTAATGTTTGGTGGTTTCAATTTCGGGCGTAACCAACCGGTTATAAAACGGGATAAAAATCCTTTGCTGCTGGCATGGGCTACAAACAATTACTGGGAAACCAATTTCAGGGGAAGCCAGCCCGGGTTAATCCAGTTGAAATATGCTTTCAAAAGTGAAGGTTCATACAATTCTGCAAATGTTATAGAGGAGTCTCAACAAATAATAAATCCGCCTATTGTTTACCAGGCAATATATTGTCCTGATAAAACTTCAGGGAAATTTCTTAAGCTGGATAGCCAGGGCGTAAAAATTATTTATGTAAAGGCAGCAGAAGACCAGCATGGAATTATCATACGGCTTTTGAATCTCAATCAGCAAGAAGTTTCTAGTGAATTAGAGTTTCCGGGAAAGAAAATCGCTTCTGCCTGGCATTGCAGTACACAGGAAGAAAATGATGAGTCATTAAAGGTTATTAATTCAAAGGTTGAGATACTTCTTAAGCCACGCCAGATTACCAGTATCAGGATTGAATAGTGTTTATTCTTTATGTCAACACAATTAATCGATCATTCTTACTGGTTGAGAACAACATAACTCAGCATCAATCTGCTTCAATCAAAGTGAAGGATGGATTAATTCAGAAAATGTTGTCTGATAATGATTCCGGCTGCTTGCCAGCCATTGTACAAATGAGATTGTACAAATTTCTGATTGTATGATTTCAAGAGGGGTGAAAAGACAAGAGGCGATAATCATGAATGCATTTCTTGTAGTATGATTTACAATGCTATCTTAAATGTTTGAAGATTATTCCAAAGTTCAAAAACGGTTCAAAACATTTTTAATACATTGATAATCAGTATTAATTGTGACCCCATCGGGAGAATACCAAAATAACAAACATCACTTTTGAGGTGGTGCCTGCAGGGAAACCTTCGGAGTAAGACTTACTCCACTCTGCAAATATGATTATGAAAAAGAATCTTCGTTTATCATCGGTATTCATCAGAAACTACAATCAGCGATCGAAAAATTGTTGAACTAATTATCTGTTAACATATTTAACTACTTCTGTAAACCATCTGTAAATCCTTTCGCCCTATTTCTAACCTCCTTCAAACCCATCTGTAAATCTACCGTAAATTTCACCCTGATTTTAAGTCTGGATAATTCTATTTTGAACTCTTCATAAGCCAAAAATTGCCTTTTTAATTGTTTATTTGGCTTATTTTCGATGGAAATAAAATTATTGCTACTGATAAAAACAGGTATTTTGTATGCCAAAAGTGCATAAAAACACGTGTTTTAGCGTATTTATTGTACATTTATTCCTCCTATAATCTTTATATCCCAATCGATACAGCGCTTTTTGTGTATTTTATTCGATTTTTCTCATTTAAAATTTGTTGTTAGTATTTTTATCAATATTCATCCTGGGTTTCAAATTATGCCCTGGCCTTTTATTGACGTACTAAATTTACCAGCTAGTTAATTCAAGGAATACTTTATTAGAAACAGATGTTAAAATTAGGCTGAAGATTAACACAAGCCGCTTACACTCAATAATTGTTGAGCACATAGCAGCCTGCTTTTACCAGCTTACCGTTTTATTAAATATAGAAAATTGTGTCTAATACTTCCAGCAGTCGAATTAGCACTGTTGCTGACTACGCTCTTTTGGTTACGGCTTTGCCGATGTAAATCTAGGGGGATACTATAGTCGAACCAATTAAGTTTGCACCAAGGGAAGTATTCCAAATATCGTGATTCGCAAACTGTATACAACGCCTGTTAGTACTAGTTTCTTTAGGATCATTGATCTTTAAGAAAATATCATAGTCACCAGGAGGCACCTTACCAAATGCGCCCATATTAATTGAAAAGTTCAAATCACGCCATGCAGCGGTATTGCCTGCCCTGCTGTCCAGATCAGGCCGCCAATCCCTTGCGTCAAGGTTCGTGAGTGCTGTGTAAGAGTTAAAATCATCTTTGGCTTTCAGAATTATCGACACATTTTTCTTGTTTACGATATTACCAAAGCCGACGTTTTGGATCTTCCCTTCGAACCTCAGGGTACCACTCTGCTTTACCCATTCACTTGCATTAGCCTCGCGCAACACTAATCGGTAGCCCAGTCTGTCACGCATATATTCCATTCCGTTTCTGCCATTATATACCGGGTCAAAGATTGCCGTTCGGGTCACTCCATCGTGGGGAGACGTAAACGGTTTGGTGACATTTTCTTTATTATAAATAAAATCACTCCAAAGTTTATAAGTGCGTTGGCTATAACTTGTATTCAAATGAGTTGTTTGAGCAAAAGCGGCTTCATAAAGAACGTTCGGAAACCTGGGATAGATATTATCATCAGAACCGGGCCCGACTGTTTCACCGCCATAGAAGTTATTTTGATTTCTAATCCAGGTTAAAACAACGTTACGATTAAAATCATTTTGATCCCCAGTTCCAATTAATGCATACCCTTCAGAAAGCGAGCCATTGTCATTATACCAGTCGCCGTTCGAACCCGCTGAATAACTATCGTTGAACATACCGAAACGTTGCTCCGGTGTTCCGCGTGCCGGGGCCGGCATTAAATTAGTAAAGCTATAATCGGTACCATATTCAATGTTATGCCATGCCATTACTCCGCCCGCATGTACCAAAATTGAACGTGATGCGGGAACATAACCCAGCAACGCTTTTAAAAGCCAGTGGTAACCCTCCCGTGTTCTGGCATATGATGACGAGTGCATTTCGCCCCATGGACCAAATATCCCTCCTTTAACAGCCATTATGCAATCTTCGAATTCGCTGAAAACATTTCCAAGCTGCCAAAGATGATATTGTACCCAGTTTTTGTC